>Ga0308167_1000049_pt1 | contig 281441 bp, 272 predicted proteins | sample PhyCR1_2_FD_202138 | JGI IMG/M metagenome (GOLD analysis project Ga0308167, IMG submission 202138) | Phyllosphere microbial communities from UC Gill Tract Community Farm, Albany, California, United States - DLSLRC.R1 | ecosystem: Host-associated > Plants > Phyllosphere > Unclassified | place...
CCCGTGCCTCGGCGTGACCGAGTCGAGCACACTGTGGGAACAGTGCCAGACGCTGGGCAAGTAGAAGAGAAGGCATACGAGAAGTGACTACCGAGACCCAGGATTCCGTCGTGCGCGACGGCGTGCATTACCACCAGTTCGACATCGTCATCGTGGGCGCCGGCGGCGCCGGCATGCGAGCGGCCATCGAGGCCGGCTCCGGCGCGAAGACCGCGGTCATCTCCAAGCTCTACCCCACTCGCTCGCACACGGGTGCGGCGCAGGGCGGCATGGCGGCGGCGCTGGCCAACGTCGAGGAGGACAGCTGGGAGTGGCACACCTTCGACACGGTCAAGGGCGGCGACTACCTCGTCGACCAGGATGCGGCGGAGATCCTCGCCAAGGAGGCGATCGACGCGGTCATCGACCTCGAGAACATGGGTCTCCCCTTCAACCGCACGCCCGAGGGCAAGATCGATCAGCGTCGATTCGGTGGCCACACCGCCGAGCACGGCAAGACCCCGGTGCGCCGGGCCTGCTACGCCGCTGACCGCACCGGCCACATGATCCTGCAGACGCTCTTCCAGAACTGCGTCAAGCTCGGCATCAACTTCTTCAACGAGTTCTACGTGCTCGATCTGCTCACGGTGAAGGATGCCGACGGCAAGACCCAGGTCTCAGGCGTCGTCGCCTACGACCTCTCGACGGGCGAGCTGCACGTGTTCCAGGCCAAGGCCGTGATCTTCGCGACCGGCGGCTTCGGCAAGATTTTCAAGACGACCTCCAACGCCCACACCCTGACGGGTGACGGAGTCGGCATCGTCTGGCGCAAGGGCCTCCCCCTCGAGGACCTCGAGTTCTTCCAGTTCCACCCGACAGGTCTCGCCGGCCTCGGCATCCTCCTCACCGAGGGAGCGCGAGGCGAGGGCGCGATCCTGCGCAACGCATCGGGCGAGCGCTTCATGGAGCGCTACGCTCCGACCATCAAGGACCTCGCGCCTCGTGACATCGTCGCGCGCTGCATGGTCCAGGAGGTCGCGGAGGGCCGCGGTGCCGGCCCGCACAAGGACTACGTGCTGCTCGACTGCACCCACCTCGGCGCAGAGGTCCTCGAGACCAAACTGCCCGACATCACCGAGTTCGCACGCACGTACCTCGGCGTCGACCCGGTCGTGGAGCCGGTTCCGGTCATGCCGACCGCGCACTACGCGATGGGCGGCATCCCCACCAACAACGCCGCCGAGGTGCTCGCCGACAACACCACCGTCGTGCCCGGCCTCTACGCGGCCGGCGAATGCGCGTGCGTCTCGGTGCACGGCGCCAACCGGCTCGGAACCAACTCGCTGCTCGACATCAACGTGTTCGGCAAGCGCGCAGGACGCAACGCGGTGGAGTACGTCAAGACCGCCGAGTTCGTGCCGCTGCCCGAGAACCCCGCGGCATTCGTCTCCGACATGCTCGAGGGCCTGCGCAACAACCAGGGCACCGAGCGCATCGCCGTCCTGCGCAAGGCGCTCCAGGACGAGATGGACAAGGGCGCGCAGGTGTTCCGCACGCACGACTCGCTCGAGCACGTCCTCGGCGTGATCGCCGAGCTGCGCGATCGCTACAAGAACGTGCACGTCGACGACAAGGGCAAGCGGTTCAACACCGACCTGCTCGAGGCTGTCGAGCTCGGCTTCCTCCTCGACATCGCGGAGGTCGTCGTCTACGCGGCCCAGAACCGTGAGGAGAGCCGTGGCGGCCACATGCGCGACGACTTCCCCACGCGTGACGACGAGAAGTACATGCAGCACACGATGGCCTACCTGACGGGTGACCCGCACTCCTCCACTCCGAGCGATCACATCAAGCTCGACTGGAAGCCGGTCGTCTTCACGAAGAACGAGCAGGGCGAGTTGAACTACCCGCCGATGGAGAGGAAGTACTGAGCATGTCGAACGCCATCGCCGAAGCTCCCGCGGACACGACGGAGGAGACGGGCATCCAGTCCTTCATCGTCACGTTCAACATCCGCCGGTTCGATCCGGAGATCGACTCCGAGCCGCACTGGGTCGACTACGACGTGGAGCTCTACTCCACGGACCGCGTCCTCGACGCACTGCACAAGATCAAGTGGGAGGTCGACGGGTCGCTGACGTTCCGGCGCTCGTGCGCCCACGGCATCTGCGGCTCCGACGCCATGCGCATCAACGGCCGTAACCGCCTCGCCTGCAAGACGCTGATCAAGGACCTCGACATCTCGAAGCCGATCTACGTCGAGGCGATCAAGGGTCTGCCTCTCGAGAAGGACCTCGTCGTCGACATGGAGCCTTTCTTCGCGTCGTACCGCGAGGTGCAGCCGTTCCTCGTCGCGAACTCGGTGCCCGAAAAGGGCAAGGAGCGCGTCCAGAGCATCGCCGATCGCGAGATCTTCGATGACACCACCAAGTGCATCCTGTGCGCCGCATGCACCTCGTCGTGCCCCGTCTTCTGGACCGACGGACAGTACTTCGGACCGGCGGCGATCGTGAACGCGCACCGGTTCATCTTCGACTCCCGCGACGACAACGCTGCGGTCCGTCTCGACATCCTCAACGACAAGGAGGGCGTCTGGCGCTGCCGCACGACCTTCAACTGCTCCGAGGCGTGCCCCCGCGGCATCGAGGTCACGAAGGCCATCGCCGAGGTCAAGCAGGCGGTCCTGCGCGGTCGTCCCTGACACCGTCGCCGACCTGAGAACGGGCGGGCACCCTGATGGGTGCCCGCCCGTTCTCGTCGCTTGGATAGGGTGAGGACGTGTCCGAACACCACGCCGCCCCCGAGCCCGGTCGCCTGGACGCGGCCGTGGAGAGGGCGACCGCTCTGACCCAGCGCACTCTGGGCCTGTTCCCCGTGCGTGTCTGGCGTCATTTCCTGCAGCACAACGGATTCCTTCTCGCTGCCGGGGTGAGCTATCAGGCCCTCTTCGCGATCTTCGCGGCTGTGTACCTCGCCTTCGCCATCATCGGCATCTGGCTCGGTGGCAGCACGGAGGCGGTCGACGGTCTGATCGCCATCATCAACAGCTACGTTCCCAATCTGATCCTCGATCAGGGCGGGGTGTTCACCCCGGATCAGGTGAAGGAGATCGCCGCGAGCACGGCCAGCCTGCTGGGAGTGACAGGTCTCATCGCCCTCGGCACGGTGATCTGGACCGCGATCGGATGGGTGACCTTCTCGCGTCGCGCCACGAGGGACATCTTCGGCCTCCCCCCGGACACTCGCAGCTACGTGATCCTCAAGGCCCGGGATCTTCTCGCCGCGCTGATCTTCGGGGTCTCGCTCATCGTGGGGTCGATCCTCAGCTCCGCCAGCGCGGCGATGCTGAGCTGGCTCCTGAGCCTCCTCGGCTGGGACTCGGGATCCGACGGGCTGAACCTCAGCATCCGCATCGGCACGGTCATCGTGTCGTTCGTCCTGATGTCCGCCGCTCTGGCCGCGATGGTGCGCTTCCTCACGGGGACAACGCTCCACTGGCGCACGATCTGGCCCGGCGCGATCCTCGGCGGCGCCGCGATGACGGTGCTGCAGTACGGTGCAGGATTCCTCCTCAGCTACACGCCCTCCAACCCGCTTCTGGCGACGTTCGCGATCTTCATCGGCCTGCTGCTGTGGTTCCGGGTGAACGGGGTGGTGATGCTCGTGGCATCGTCATGGATCGCCGTCGCCGCACAGGATCGAGATCTGCCGCTGCTGGCTCAGTCCGAGGCCGAGCGTCGGATCGTCGAGCATGAGACCCTGCTCATGGCCGCCCGCATCCGCGTCCGCGACGCGCACGCGGCACGCGACACCGCACCCTGGTACGGCGTATGGGGTGCGCGTCGAGCCGTGCAGGCGGCGGAGCGGGAGCTGGCGGAGCTGGAGGCGTCCGCGCCCCCGCCCGTCGACACCGCGTCGCCACTCGCGCAGCGGCTGCTGGCCGAGCTGCAGCGGACACGCGATGTCGGTGGTGCTCGTTAGGCTGGAACCATGCCTCATCTGCGAATCGCCACGGTCAATGTCAACGGTATCCGAGCGGCGGCTCGCAACGGCATGAGCGCGTGGCTCGACGCGGCAGACGTCGACGTCCTCACTCTGCAGGAGGTCCGCGGCCAGGACGAGCATCTCGAAGCGGCCTTGCCCGGATGGACGTTCGTGCACGACGAGGCGACCGCCAAGGGTCGCGCCGGCGTGGCCATCGCCAGCCGGCTGCCGGCTCTCGCCTCGCGCACCGACTTCGGCGATGCCGACTTCGACTCGAAGGGTCGCTGGATCGAAGCGGACTTCCTGATCGGCGACCGCCCTCTCACGGTCGTGAGCGCTTACGTACACAGCGGCGAGGCCGACACTCCGAAGCAGGAGGAGAAGTGGAAGTTCCTCGACGCGTTCGGTGACCGGCTGGCGGAGCTCGGCGCGGACGACGGGGCACTCGCGCTCGTCACCGGGGACCTGAACGTGGGCCACCGCGAACTCGACATCAAGAACTGGCGCGGCAACCGCAAGAAGGCGGGATTCCTGCCCCGTGAGCGGGCGTACTTCGACAGATTCCTCGGAGCGGCGGGTGAGACCGTCGAGGGCGTCGACGGCTCGACCGGCACCGGTCTCGGCTGGGTCGACGTGGGCCGGGTGTTCCACGGCGAGGTCGAGGGGCCGTACACCTGGTGGTCGATGCGCGGGCAGGCGTTCGACAACGATTCCGGGTGGCGCATCGACTACCACCTCGCCACTCCGGCTCTCGCCGAACGGGTCACTGCCTATCACGTCGCCCGCGCGGCCGCCTATGACGAGCGCTGGAGCGACCATGCTCCGGTGGTCGTCGATTACACCTACTGAACAGCAGGCGGCGCCCGGGTTCGGACGGACCCGGTTCGCGCGGTCCGGCACGACCGGCGCCGCCTAGGATTGATGTCGTGACGAAACCTCGCCTTTACTCAGGAATGCAGCCCTCCGCCGACTCTCTTCAGATCGGCAATTACATCGGAGCGCTCCTGCAGTGGCGGGATCTGCAGAGCTCGTACGACGCATACTTCTCCGTCGTCGATCTGCATGCGCTCACCGTCGCACAGGATCCCGCCGAGCTGCGCGAGAAGACCCGCCGCACCGCTGCTCAGTACATCGCCGCCGGCATCGAGCCCTCCCTCTCGACGCTCTACGTGCAGTCTCACGTCCGCGCGCACGCCGAGCTGGCCTGGATCCTGTCGACGATCACCGGTTTCGGAGAAGCCGGTCGCATGACGCAGTTCAAGGACAAGTCAGCGCGCTACGGAGCGGATGCCACCAGCGTCGGTCTCTTCACCTACCCGGTGCTGATGGCAGCTGACATCCTGCTGTATCAGACCGATGTCGTGCCGGTCGGCGACGACCAGAAGCAGCACGTCGAGCTGACCCGCGACCTCGCCGAGCGCTTCAATTCCCGTTTCGGGGACACGTTCGTCGTGCCCCGCCCCGTGATCCAGAAGGACACGGCGCGCATCTACGACCTGCAGAACCCGACGTCGAAGATGTCGAAGTCCGCCGAGAGCGATGCGGGAGTCCTCTGGATGCTCGACGACCCGGCGAAGTCGGCGAAGAAGATCATGCGGGCCGTCACGGACAACGAAGGATCGGTGCGCTTCGACCGCGACACCAAGCCCGGCGTGTCCAACCTGCTGACCATCTACGCCGCGCTGTCGGGACGTCAGGTTCCGGCGATCGAGGATGAGTACGCGGGCCGCGGTTACGGGGACTTCAAGAAGGGACTCGCCGAGGTCGTCGTGAACGAGTTCGAGCCGGTGCGTGCCCGCGCGCTCGAGCTGCTCGACGACCCTGCTGAACTCGATCGGATCCTCGCGCAGAACGCCGCGCGTGCGGATGCCGTCGCCGACGCCACTCTCGGAGCGGTCTACGACCGGGTCGGACTGCTTCGTCGCGTCTGACCCGGCCAGCCATAGGATGGGGGCGTGACTGATCCGCAGCAGCCCCCGTCCGGTGCCGTCCCCCCTGTGCCTCCCGCGCCCCGATCGGCCGACGAGCAGCAGCACTTCGCTCCGCCCGTGCCGCCAGCGCCCGCTGCGTACTCGTCGACTCCCCCGGCGCCGCCCGCATACCAGAGCGCTCCCCCGGCCTATCAGGGTGCTCCGCCCGCATACCAGAGCGCTCCCCCGGCCTATCAGGGTGCTCCCCCCTCGTACCAAGGCGCTCCCGCACCGCAGGCGGCTCCTCCCGGCGCCTATCAGGTTCCGGTCGGAGGCTACGCAGCGCCCGCGGGCGCATACCAGGCACCGGTGATCGCGGAGAAGAAGTCAGGGCTGCTCGGCATCCTGGCTCTGGTCCTGGCGATCGTGGCAGCCGTGGTCACACCGATCGTCGCCGGCATCATGGGCTTCGAGATCGGACGTCGTCTTCCGGGCGGTCTCGACACGACGGCACCGGACTTCCTGTCGATCCTCTCTCCCGCGAGGGACCAAGTCCTGTGGGCGGAGATCTCGTTCTGGACGGGGACCATCCTCGGCATCGCCGCCATCGTCATCGGCATCATCGCCATTCGCAAGAAGCAGGCGCGCGGTGCGGGCATCGCCGCCCTCGTGGTCGCCGTGCTCGGCCCGATCATCTTCTGGGTCGTGCTGCTGGTGACACTGTCGACGGGAACGGCGACCGGCTTCCTGCCGTAGCCGCGGGGCACGCGACGGGTGCACCGCCCCGTGTCTCACCGTGGAGCGTGGTGCTTCTGCTGAGCGGCGAGCAGTCCGTCCTCGACGAGCAGCTCGACCGCGTCCGCCGCGTCGGACACGAGTATGGGCAGGTTCGCGCGCTCGTCTTTGCCGAACGGCGAGAGCACCCAGTCCGCGGGGTCCTGGCGCCCCACCGGTCGACCGATGCCGACCCGCACCCGCGGGAAATCCGGAGTGGTGATGGCACGGGCGATGTCTCGGACGCCGTTGTGCCCGCCGTGGCCTCCGCCGATCTTGAGCTTGACGGTGTCGAACGGGATGTCGAGCTCATCGTGGACGACGATGATCTGCTCCGGCGGCACCGAGTAGAACCGCGCCAGGGCGGCGACCGGCGTCCCGGACACGTTCATGAACGTGTTCGGCTTGGCGAGCACGAGCTTGTCGCCGCCCGGGCGCAGCCAGGTCTCGACGACGCGCGCGCCGCCCTTGTGCTCCCGAAAGTTCTCGCCGCGGCGTGATGCGAGCTCATCGACGACCATCTGGCCGATGTTGTGACGCGTATCCGCGTATCGGGGGCCGGGGTTGCCGAGTCCCACCACGAGCCAGGTGGATGCCATGTGGTCGTCCTCTCGGAATGCGGGCCCTTCGCGGTGCCCGGGTCAGAATACGACAGAGGGGGCGCGATATGCTCGCGCCCCCTCTGTGTTGCAGTCAGCTGTGCGCTGCGCCTGCGGAGATCACTCCGCGGCGGGAGCCTCCTCGGCGGCAGCCTCGTCGGCGCCGGCCTCGTCCTCTTCGAGCGACTCCTCGGCCGGGATCGAGATCGCGACGACGAGAACCTCGGGGTCGGTCAGCAGCGTCGAGCCCTTGGGGAGCTTGACCTCGGCGGCGGTGATGTGCGTGCCGTCCTCGAGACCCTCGACCGAGACCTCGACGTTCTGCGGAAGATGCGTGGCCTCGGCCTCGATCGACAGCGTGTTCGCGTCCTGGTTGACGATCGTTCCGGGAGCCGACTCTCCGGTGACGACGACGGGAACGTCGATCGTGACCTTCTCACCCTTGCGGACGACGAGCAGGTCGATGTGCTCGATGATCTGGTGCACCGGGTCGCGCTGGACGTCCTTGACGAGGGCGAGCTGGTCCTTGCCGTCGATGTCGAGCTCGAGCAGAGCGTTCGCACGGCGGATGATCAGCGAGACCTGGTGGCCGGGCAGTGCGACGTGCACCGGGTCGGTGCCGTGGCCGTAGATCACGGCGGGGATCTTGCCTGCGGCGCGCAGACGACGGGCGAAGCCCTTGCCGAAGCTCTCGCGGAGCTCGGCCTTGACCTTGGTGTCTTCAGACATGGGGTTCTCCTTCGGGGCACGCAGCGACAGCTACGCGGTGGTCTTGGAATTGTTCTCGAACGCAGACACGTGAGGAAAGCCACCGGCTTGCTTCGCCGCGTCGATAACGGATGCCAGCGCACGCGCAGAAGCATCCCTCGCCGAGGTACTCCTCTCATGGTACCGGATGAGCCGGTAGGCTGAGAACACCGATCCCCTCTCTGCAGAACACGGAGTTCTCTCATGCTCGACGGCGTCTTCTTCTCCCACGCGATCGCCTGGCTCATCGGCGCGATGACCGTGTGCGCCGCAGGCTTCACCTTCGCGGCCCTGTTCTCCCTGGGGCGCTCGGGATACCGCAAGGACTGACCTCCTCGCGTCCGTCACCACCCGTCACACGGGAGCACCACCCCGGACGCCGCGATAATCTGGGAGCATCCCCTTCTTCTCGATCTAGGAGCCATCTGTGCCCGAAGCATCAGCGAACATCGGAGTCGTCGGACTCGCCGTCATGGGTTCGAACCTCGCCCGCAACCTCGCCAGCCGCGAGGGCAACACGGTGGCGATCTTCAACCGCAGCTACGAGAAGACCGCGACGCTCGTCTCCGATCACCCTGAGGCCGGCTTCATCCCCGCCCAGACCTACCAGGAGTTCGCCGACTCGCTGCAGAAGCCGCGCACCGCGATCATCATGGTCAAGGCCGGCGGCCCGACGGACGCCGTGATCGACTCGCTGGTCGAGGTCTTCGAGCCGGGCGACATCATCGTCGACGGCGGCAACGCGTACTTCCCCGACACGATCCGCCGCGAGAAGGCGGTCCGTGAGACCGGAATCAACTTCGTCGGCGCCGGGATCTCGGGCGGCGAGGAGGGCGCACTCACGGGCCCGTCGATCATGCCCGGCGGCTCGGACGAGTCGTGGATCACCCTCGGCCCGATCCTCAAGTCGATCGCCGCGATCGCCGAGGGCGAGCCGTGCGTCACGCACGTCGGACACGACGGTGCCGGACACTTCGTCAAGATGGTGCACAACGGCATCGAGTACGCCGACATGCAGCTCATCGCCGAGGCCTATGACCTCATCCGCCGCGGCACGGGCAAGTCGCCCGCCGAGATCGCCGAGATCTTCGCCGAATGGAACAAGGGCGAGCTCGAGTCGTACCTGATCGAGATCACCGCAGAGGTGCTGCGCCAGGTCGATGCCGAGACCGGCAAGCCGCTCGTCGACGTCATCCTCGACCAGGCCGGAGCCAAGGGCACCGGAGCGTGGACCGTCCAGACCGCGCTGTCGCTCGGCGTTCCCGTCTCCGGCATCGCCGAGGCCACGTTCGCCCGCTCGCTGTCGTCGCACCCCGAGCAGCGCGAGGTCGCCGGAGCCCTCCCTGGCCCGGACGAGGAGTTCGTCGTCGCAGACGAGGCCGCTTTCATCGAGGACGTCCGTCTCGCGCTCTACGCATCGAAGATCGTCGCGTACTCGCAGGGCTTCGACGAGATCCGCGCGGGCGCTGCCGAATACGGCTGGAACATCGACCTGGGCGCCATCAGCAAGATCTGGCGCGGCGGCTGCATCATCCGTGCGCAGTTCCTCAACCGCATCGCCGACGCATACGCGGCAGAGCCCGGTCTTCCCGTGCTGCTGACGGCTCCGTACTTCACCGAGGCGATCACGCGCGCTCAGGCGCCGTGGCGTCGCGTCGTGGTCGCGGCGGCACAGGCCGGCATCCCGGCTCCGGCGTTCTCGTCGTCGCTGTCGTACTACGACGGCATCCGCGCCGACCGCCTCCCCGCAGCCCTCGTGCAGGGCCAGCGCGACTTCTTCGGGGCGCACACCTACAAGCGCATCGACAAGCCGGGCACCTTCCACACGCAGTGGTCGGGCGACCGCACCGAGATCGAAGCCGAAGACACGCACTGAGCGCGTCGCAGACATGACGAAGGCCCCGGCGATTCCGCCGGGGCCTTCGTCATGTCTCACCGGGTGATGTCCTGCACCGTGCCCTTCGCCAGCCGAAGGCGTCTGGTGGCCCGGCGCGCCACCGCCGAGTCGTGAGTGACGACGATCATGGTGATCCCTTCCGCGCACAGCCCCTGGAGCAGCGTGAGGATCTCATCACGCATGCTCTCGTCGAGGTTGCCTGTGGGCTCGTCCGCGAGCAGCACGCGGGGTCGCTTCACGATCGCCCGCGCGATCGCCACACGCTGCTGCTGACCGCCCGACAGCTCGGTGGGCAGGTGGTCGCCGCGGTCGGCGAGCCCGACGTGAGCGAGAGCCTCGGCGACGCGAGCCGTCCGTTCGGTCCGGCTCAGCTCGGTGGGCTCGAGGGCCATGTCCACGTTCTCGGCCGCCGTCAGCGTGGGGATGAGGTTGAACCCTTGGAACACGAAGCCGATCTCTTGGGCACGGATGCGGCTGAGCTCCCTCGCTGATGCCGACGCCAGCTCGATGTCACCGAGCTTCAACGAGCCGGAGGAGGGCTTGTCGAGCGCGCCCAGCATCTGCAGGAGAGTCGACTTGCCCCCTCCGGTCGGCCCCTGGATGGTGACGAACTCACCGGGAAGGATGGTGAGGTCGACCCCCGTGAGCGCCTTCACCGTGCGTCCCTTCTGCGTGTACGTGCGAGTGACACCCTGCGCGCGGTACAGCGGCGCCGCGGCATCCGTGCCGCTCGCGGAAGGGGCGATGTCTGCGATGGTCATGTCGTATCTCCTTGTCGTGCGGTGGGTGATCGAGCGTCCGTCAGGCGACGGAGCGCAGTGCCTCTGCCGGGCTGAGGCGGGCCGCGCGCCAGCCTCCGAATGCTCCTGCCACGAGACCGCCGAGCACGGCGAGGCCGACCGCGGCGACCAGCACCCACGGTGTGAACGGTGCGTGCATCACGATGTCGGCCGCCTGTTGCGTCTGGAACATGTCGCCACCTCCGGTGGGCCCGCCGCCCATCCCGGCGGGGCCACCTTCCGCGGTGCTCGCGGCAGCAGCCGCGACGGTCGGCTTCACGAGATCGATCACAACGATGCCGGCGATGCCGAGTGCGAGCCCCACGACGCCACCGATCAGCCCCTGGACCATCGACTCGCCCGCGACCTGGCGCACGACGCGACCGTTCGACCAGCCGATCGCCTTGAGCGTGCCGAACTCGCGGGTGCGGCGCGAGACGCCGGACAGCGTCAGCAGCACCGAGAGCAGCACGGCCACGGCGAGCACGATGATCGACAGCCAGGTGCCGAGATTCGTGATCAGCGACGTGGCACTGGACAGCGAACCGGAGACGGTGGCGGCGAGCTCGGACTGCGAGGTGATCGTCGCGTCGGGCAGCTCGTCTGCGAGGGCCGCCTGCACCGCGTCGATCGACGATGCGGACTCGGCCTGCACGTACACCGTGGAGACGACGTCTCCGGCGCCGGAGAGATCCTGCGCCGTGTCGAGGGGCAGATAGACGTCGGCAGCGGTGTCGGCGGAGTCCGCGGTGGAAGCCACGATCCCCACGATCTCCACATCGGAGCCTGCGACGTCGATCGTGTCGCCGACGGCGATCTTGTTCGCGGTCGCGTAGGTCGCGTCGACGAGCGCGACGAGTGCCCCGGCGTCATCCGTGTCGAGAGCCCGGCCATCGCTGACCTCGACCGAGGCGAGCGGACCCACTGACGTCACGGCCGGGTCGATGCCGAGCACGGTGAATGAATCGACGCCGAACGAGCCGCCACCCGCGCCACCCGCTCCGCCTTGCGGCGGCGCCTGACCCTCGGTCGGCGCAGTGCTCTCTGTCGTGGCGTCCTGCTCACCGAACCCGCCGCTGGGCAGCTCGCCCGAGAAGGTCGAGTTCGTGAGGCTGAGAGCACCGGATGCCGCCGTCACGCCATCCGTCGAGGTCACCGTGTCGAGCACGGACGCGTCGAGCGTGCCGCGCATGAAGTCCGTCATGAGAGTCGACTGGCTCAGTGTGGTCGTGTCGCCCTCGGTCGCGCCGTCCTCCGAGCCGAAGTCGAAGCGCTGCCCGCCGCCCTCCCCCGGTTCCGCCGCGGCACCGGTGACCGTGAGGTCGGTGCCCACGCCGTACACCGATTCCAGCGCCTGCGCCTGCGCATCCCGAACTCCTGCCGTGAGGGCGTTCACGATGATCACCAGGGCGATCGCGATCGCGAGTCCGATCGCGACGATCATGGTCTGCTTCTTGCGGCCCGCCAACTCGCGCCGTAGATATGTCCCGTACATGTGTCTCCTTCTGCCGCGCCGTTCGCGGGGCCGATGTCGACGCTAAAGACCGGACTTTTGCGAGATCGAGGGACCGATGATGAGAAGGCTATGGGTGCTTTCTCACAGGCGACGCATAGCGCACTCCATAGAAACCCCATAGGTGATTCCGCAGAATGTATTCATGAGCACTGATCTTCCCGAATTGCGCCGCCCCGACGGCTCCCCCCTGCGCATCCTCGCCGTCGACGACGAGCAGATGCTCACCGACCTGCTCGCGATGGCTCTGCGGATGGAGGGCTGGGAGGTGCGCACGGCGTCGTCCGGCCTCGAAGCTCTGCAGGTCGCGCGCGAGTTCGAACCCGACGCTCTCGTGCTCGACATCATGATGCCCGACCTCGACGGCATGGCCGTGCTGCGGCGCCTCCGCGAGTCGGGCAGCCTCGTGCCCGTGCTGTTCCTGACCGCGAAGGATGCCGTGGGCGACCGCGTCGCCGGCCTCACCGCCGGCGGCGACGACTATGTCACCAAGCCGTTCAGCCTCGAAGAGGTCATCGCACGTCTGCGCGCGATCATCCGTCGCACGGGACATGCGACCGCCGACGACGGTCAGTCGATCCTCCGCGTCGCCGACCTCACCCTCAATGAGGACAGCCACGAGGTCATGCGCGATGGCACCGAGATCGAGCTGACCGCGACCGAGTTCGAGCTGCTCCGCTACCTCATGCGCAACGAACGCAGAGTGCTGTCGAAGGCGCAGATCCTCGATCGCGTGTGGAGCTACGACTTCGGCGGCAAGTCCTCGGTCGTGGAGCTGTACATCTCGTACCTCCGCAAGAAGATCGACGCGGGACGCACCCCGCTGCTGCACACCGTGCGCGGTGTCGGCTACATGATCAAGGCGCCTCAGTGAGCAGCACGGGGATGGCCAGACGGCCGATGAGTCTGCAGACACGGCTGATGACAGCCGTGATCGGCTTCGTCTCGCTCATCCTCGTGATCGTCGCCGTGATCACCAGTGCGCTGCTCGGCAGCACGCTCGAACGGCAGCTCGAGGATCGCCTGCACAGCTACTCGAATCAGGTGACGCAGTGGGTCAGCCGGGTACCGGCCCAGTTCGCGAACATGGACAACATCCTCGAGATCAACGATGCGCGGGTTCCGGGACTCCTGCTGGCGGTGTCCAGCACGGAGGGCGGCACCAGCGGCGTGCTCTTCCCCGACACCAAAGACGAGTGGGGCGGCGTCCCGCAGAAGTTGACCAGCGCGGACCTCGAACGGATCGACGCGGCACTTGCCGGCCAGCCCAGCGCCACCGTCGCCCTGGACGACTTCGGTTCGTACATGGTCTTCGCGAAGCAGGCGCCCAACGGTGTGAATGTGGTCACCGGTCTCCCCCGGACCGAGATCCAGAATCAGCTGGCCACACTGCTCACCGTGATCGCCCTCGCGACGATCGGCGGTCTGATCCTCCTCGCGCTCACGACGGCGATCACGATTCGCGTCGGGCTGAGACCGCTGCGTGCGGTCGCCGCGACGGCGACGCGGGTGGCGAACCAGCCCCTCGACCGCGGAGAGGTGCAGATCACCGAGCGGGTGCCTGCCGCGGAGGCCGATCCGCGGACGGAGACGGGTCTCGTCGGCTCCTCCCTCAACAAGCTGCTCGACCATGTCAACGCCTCTCTCGCCTCCCGTCAGAAGAATGAAGAGCGGATGCGTCGGTTCGTCGCCGACGCGAGCCACGAACTGCGCACACCTCTGTCGTCGATCCGCGGCTACTCCGAGCTCTCTCTGCGTGCGCTGAAGCAGCAGGGCGGAGAGGCGGCCGTAGAGAGCACCACGACGTCGCTCGAGCGCATCCAGGCCCAGTCCCTGCGCATGACGCGCCTGGTGGAGGATCTGCTGCTGCTCGCCCGTCTCGACGAGGGGCGAGAACTCGTCTACGGCACCGTCGATCTGACACAGCTCGCGCTGGAGGGGCTCTCCGATGCGCGCCCGACCGCAGCCGACCACCACTGGAACATCGAGGCGCCGGACGAGCCCATCGTCATCGTCGGCGATGCGGGCCGCATGCACCAGGTCGTCGCGAACCTGCTCGCGAATGCGCGGACGCACACGCCTGCCGGTACGTCGATCACCCTCAGCGTGGCCCGCGAAGGCGACGAGGCCGTGCTGCGCGTGCACGACAACGGCCCGGGCATCGACCCCGGGGTGCGGGACGAGCTCTTCGCACGCTTCGCCCGCGGTGACAGCTCCCGCGCCCGCCAGACCGGCGGCACCGGGCTCGGACTGGCCATCGCGAAGGCGATCGTCGAAGGACACGGCGGACACCTCACGGTCGACAGCGAGCCCGGAGACACGACCTTCAGCGTGCGGCTCCCGATCAATCCGGCGGCCGCCTCGGACTGACCGCGCCTTCGTCTCCCCTCGGTGCCGCAGAGCCGTCTGCGGGACCGAGGCACTTCTGCAAGGCGAACCGACGACTTCGGTCCTGCAACCGTGCTCTCATCCTGCAGACGGAACACGCCCCCCTCTGCGCCGGCCCTCCCCCAGGGCCGGTTGCGGGGCCGCGGCACGTTCGCGGGACGAACCGACGACTTCGATCCTGCAACCGTGCTCTCATCCTCCAGACGGAATACGCTCCCCTCTGCGCCGGTCCTCCCCCCGGGCCGGTTGCGGGGCCGCGGCACGTTCGCAGGACGAACCGACGACTTCGATCCTGCAACCGTGCTCTCATCCTCCAGACGGTGAAGCAGACGGTGAAGCAGACGACCGCACGGACCCACGACTTCTCTTCTGCACAGGTCGGGCTATCAGCCGATACCTTCCACGACCCTCGATTCCGATCCGTCCCCCGCCTCAGAACGGGCAGGATCGATCAGATGCCGACCGCCGCACACGTCCTCTCTCACCTGGGTGATCTGGCCAGGGGTACGACTCTTCGCCAGTTCGGGCTGAGCAGACGGATGCTCTCATCAGCCGTTCGCGACGGCACGATCACTCGCGTCCGCAACGGCGTGTTCGCGACGCCATCCGCTCCCGCCGACGTTCTCACCTCTGCCGCGCACGGAGGCGCACTGACCTGCTCTCGTGCACTGCGGATGCACGGCATCTGGACGCTCGAGGACGATACGAATCCGCATGTCTGGCTCGGCACGCACGGCCGAAACCACCACATCGCATGCACGTGCACCGGCCACTACTTCGGCGGACGGACGGTTCTCGGCCTCGCTCCCCTCGAGGACGCCCTTGTGCACGTCTATCTCTGCAAGGGCGATGAGTCGTTCTTCGTCTCGATCGAGTCGGCCCTGCAACTGCGCAAGATCGGAGCGGCAGGCCGCGCCCGCGTCCGATCCCGCCTGCCGGCGAAGGCTCGGTGGCTGGTCGATCTGGCTCGGACGGATGCCGACAGCGGCCTCGAGTCACTGCTTCGTCTTCGGCTTCACCTGCTCGGGATCCGTCTCGAATGTCAGGTCGACATACCTTCGGTCGGACGCGTGGACTTCGTGCTCCATGAGCTGCTCATCCTCGAAGCCGACGGGGCGGAGAATCACGACAGCGCATCGCACCGCCATCGAGATCTGCTGCGCGATGCGGAGGCATCCAGGCAGGGATATGAGACGTTGCGCTTCGACTACGCGATGATCGTCCACGACTGGCCGGTCGTGGAAGCCGCCATCCTTGCGGCCGTCGATCGCCTTCGCGCGCGCATCTGACGTACCGGTTGCAGGACCAAGGCACGAATGCAGGATGGAATCAGGAAAACCACCCCGCAGAACGTGCTGGCGTCCTGCACGCGGCACAGGACGACCCACCCCCGCGATCTACGGCGCGCTCCGTCGACGCACGGCCTGTACCACTTGCAGGACCGAGGCACGAATGCAGGACGGAATCAGGAGAACCGGCCCGCAGAACGTGCTGGCGTCCTGCACGTGGCGCCGGGCGACACCGAACAGACCGGACTCAGTACCCGGCGAAGGCGTCTGTCGTGAGCGACCGCGCCTTCTGCAGGGCGGGAGCGAGGTCGGCGATCAGCCGCGGCGGGCCGGAGATGTAGGAATGCCTCTCGCCGATGTCCGGGACGTAGTGCTCGAGAGCCGCCGCGTCGAGGCGCACACCCTGGGCCCAGGTCCAGCGCGAGGGCAGGTCGACAGGCTCGTCCCGGGTGAACACGATCACGCGCGCACCGGTCGCGGCCAGCTCGTCGCGGAACGCGAGCTCCGAGCTGTCGGATGCCACGTAGACGAGAACCACGTCACGCTGCTGCTCGGTCAGCATCAGCTGTCGCAGTTGCGACACGAACGGCGTGACGCCGATGCCCGCGGCCACCATCAGCACCGGGGTCTCGGCGCGTGGAAGCAGGAAGTCGCCCCATGTGCCGGTCACCGCGAGCGCAGCACCCGGCTCGGCGGCCGCCAGCGCGCGCTTGTAGCTCGAGGGATGCTTCTGATCGCCGTCCTTGTAGGCGATGCGCAGCGTCGGGAGGTCGGCCGGCGCCGAGACGATGCTGAACTCGCGACGGGTTCCGCGCGCATCCGGGCGGGAGTGCGGCACGTCCAGCTCGAGGTACTGCCCCGGCAGGAACTTCAGCGTGCCCTTCGCATGGAACGTCAGCTCCTGAGCCGTCGGCGTGATGAACTGCCGCTTCTCGAGCACGAGACGCACGGATCCGCGCAGCGCGAAGGCGAAGGCCAGGAGGTTTCCGATGAGCAGAGCACGCTCCTGCCCGAGCGTGAAGAGGCCGCCGATCGCGATCGGCCAGCCGGCGAGCACGCCGACGAGAACTGCCACCGAGAACTGCTGCCACCGGCGCGGCGGCAGAGTCAACGGCTCCGACAGCATGAACGCACCGAGGAACAGGAACGGAGACTGCAGGATCGCGAACGAGAGGGCGGAGCCGGCGTCGAAGTCGATCGCGAACTCCTGCGCCTGCACGGCCTGACGAAGGATCGAGACGGCCATGGCGACGACGAGGAACACGACGACGATCCGCACCTTCTCGGTGCGCCACAGCACGGCGAGCCCGAGGATCAGGACGGGGATGAAGAGTGACGGGGTGCCCACCCACCAGGACGACGAGGTCCCGAGCCATTCGAACGCTCCGAACGACCCGAGGATCGACACGACGGCAGCGCCGAACGCCGCCGGGTTGAGGATGTGCCGACCCCGCCACGCGATCAGGTACTTGGAGAGGCTCGCGACGGCTCCGGCGATGGCGAGGCCGAGCAGGGCATTTGGCTCGATGCCGGGGCGGAGCACGAAGAGCAGGATCAGCGCGGTGACCAGCGACGACTCGATACGCCATGGAAGGCGCAGGATTCGCTGGGCCGCTGCGTCCACCAGCGAGATGACCATGGCCAGGACGACGAAGGATGCGAGGATCTCGACCGGCGTGGGTGAGACGATCACGCCGAGAGCTGAGAGCACCACAGCGATGAGCGCCAGCGTCAGCAGCGCGAACAGCACCAGGCGATACATCGAGATGCCGCCGAGCAACGCAAGGACCCGCTGCCGCAGTGCGGTGATGGAGGTGATCACAGGTCTACTCTTCCCTACTTCGTTGATTCAACGGCGGGTGGTGAACAGCTGAGCGGGGCAGCCGTTCGAGCGTTCCGCCCGCCCGTCGGTCGTCATCCGCACCCACTCCACGCCCCACGATGCGGCGATCTCTGGCCCGCCCTCGAAGAACAGCGCTGTCGCGACCGCGTCCGCTCGCATCGCGTCGGGGGCGATCGCCCACGTGGCCGCCCATGTCCGCACGGGCACGCCGGTGCGAGCGTCGAGGACGTGATGCAGTCCGTCGCCCCACGCACGGCGATTGACCGCCGAGGCGCACAGCGCGGCATTCTGCAGTTCGATCACTCCGATCGCCTTCGTCGGGTCGTATGGATGCTCGAGGCCCACCCGAACGACATCACCGCGAACTCTCATGTCACCGCCGGCATCGACCACGACACTCCCGGGAACGTCGGACAGCACCGCGGCGACGACGTCGACGAGGCGTCCCTTGCCGAGGGCGCCGACATCGAGGAGGGCGGGAACGGATGCCGTGGCCTCACCCGGCGTCCAGTCCAGCAGGGACGTCCAGTCGCCGGGCGCAGCGACGGGATCGTGCGCGACGAGCGAGTACGACGAGTCGTAGCCCAGGGCCGACAGGCTGTCGGCGACGAGCGGGTTGACCGCCCCGTGGGTCGCGCGAGACAGCTCGCGGAAGGCATCAAGCATCGTTCCCGCATCAGGCGAGGAGATCGAGCCGCCGTCACGGCCGACCCGCGTGACCGAGGAGTCGTCACGGAACCGCGACCACTCTCGGTCGAACCGCTCGATCTCGGCCCCGACTCGCTCACGGTCATGCTCGTCGAGCTCGTGCGACGTCTCGATCTCCCAGGCCGTGCCGATCGCGTCGAAACGCCAGATCGCCATACGTGGTCAGGCGCCTCAGGCGGCCGCCTGCTCCTTGATCGACTCGACGGCCTCGTTGAACCCGCCGCTGGTGAGCGACGATCCGGCCACTCGACTGACCTCGATCTCGTCGAGCGACTTGCCCACGACCTCATCCGAGATCCCGTCGATGAACTGCCCCTGGTACTGCTCGCTCTCGCGTGCCTGCGGGTCACCGGTCACCTCGACCTCGGTGACCAGGCCGTCGGCGACGGTGAGGGTCACGCTGATCTTCTCGACCGTCTCGGGGGTCTGGTACGAACCGTCGGCCGTGTACGTACCGTCGGTGTAGTCGCCGCTCGTCGATGCTCCCGAATCCGTCGACTCGGTGCTCGTGTCGGTTCCGGCGTCGGTGGACTGGTCTTCGGCATCCGCGGTGCCGGAGCAACCGGCGAGCACGAGGAGCCCGGCGACGCCGACCAGGGCGGCGCTCTTGCGAACAGAAGTCGGTACAGTCGTGCGGATCATGATGGTCCTCCCGGCCTTGATCGATGTGTTGATTCGACCGTAGGGAGCCCGTCTATGTGCAGGCTGTGCCCGATATATGAGTCGCTTACGCGTCTCCGCCGAACATGCTCGTGACGGATCCGTCTTCGAAGACCTCGTGGATCGCACGCGCGAGCATCGGGGCGATCGGGAGGACCGTCAGCTTGTCCCAGCGACGCGACTCGGTGAGTGGGATCGTGTCGGTGATCACGACCTCGTCGATCGAGGCGTCCTGCAGACGCTCCGAGGCCGGATCGCTGAAGATCGCGTGCGTCGCGGCGACGATCACGCGATGCGCGCCGTTGGCCTTGAGCGCCTGCGCGGCCTTCACGATGGTTCCACCGGTGTCGATCATGTCGTCGACGAGCAGGCAGGTGCGACCCTCGACCGCTCCGACGATCTCGTGCACCGATACCTGGTTCGCGACCTTCGGGTCGCGTCGCTTGTGGATGATCGCCAGCGGGGCGCCGAGGCTGTCGGACCATGTGTCGGCCACGCGGACACGACCCATGTCGGGCGAGACGACCGTGAGGATCTCTCGGTCGGCGGGGCTCAGCGTGCGCTGGAAGTACTCGAGCAGCACGGGCTTGGCGAACAGGTGGTCGACGGGACCGTCGAAGAAGCCCTGGATCTGTGCGGCGTGCAGGTCGACGCTCATCACGCGGTCTGCGCCGGCGGTCTTAAGCAGGTCGGCGACGAGGCGGGCGCTGATCGGCTCACGGCCGCGGCCCTTCTTGTCCTGGCGTGAATACGGATAGTACGGGGCGACGACGGTGATGCGCTTGGCGGACGCGCGCTTCGCCGCGTCGATCATGATGAGGGTCTCCATGAGCCACTCGTTGACCGGCTCACCGAAGGTCTGGATCAGGAAGAGGTCGCAGCCTCGGATCGACACCTCGAACCGGGCGTAGATCTCACCGGATGCGAAGGTGCGGTGCTCGGTCGGCACGACCTCTGTTCCGAGCGACGCGGCCACCGCCGCGGTGAGCTCGGGGTGCGATCGACCACCTGCGACCACGAGTCGCTTCTTGGTCTTGGCAACGAGACCCGGAGCGATGCCGTTGTCCCTGTCCAGATCGACCGTCTTCTTCTTGCGCGCCATCGTTCTGCCTACTCCGCCACTCGGGTTCGGGCTGCGGCGTCTGCCGCGCCCGTGCCTGCCCTGTTCTTCTCGACCCAACCCTCGATGTTGCGCTGAGGGGCGACGCTCATGGCAAGGGAGCCGGCGGGGACGTCCTTGCGGACGACAGCGCCAGCACCTGTCTTGGCGCCGGCTCCCAGCCTAACGGGCGCGACGAGGGTCGTGTGCGAGCCGGTGTGCACCTCGTCCTCGACCACAGTGCGGTGCTTGTTCACGTCGTCGTAGTTCGCGGTGATCGTGCTCGCACCGAGGTTGACGCCTCGCCCGATGGTCGCGTCTCCGACGTATGACAGGTGCGGCACCTTGCTGCCTTCGCCGATCTCGGCGTTCTTGGTCTCGACGTAGGCGCCGATCTTGCCTCTGGCCCCCAAGACGGTGCCCGGCCGCAGGAACGAGAACGGTCCGACCGTGGCCTCGGCACCGATCACTGCGAGCGTCGCATCGGTGCGGCGGACGATCGCGACCTCTCCCACCTCGCAGTCGACGAGGGTGGTGTCCGGTCCGATGATGGCGCCCTCGGCGATCGTCGTCGCCCGAAGGATGTGCGTGTTCGGGAGGATCGTGACGTCGGGCGCGAGGGTGGCGTCGTCGTCGATCCACGTCGTCGCAGGATCGATCACGGTCACGCCCTCGAGCTGCCAGCGCCGCACGATGCGGCGGTTGAGCAGACGACCGACCTCCGCGAGCTGAGCGCGGTCGTTGACGCCGTAGGTGACGGTGACATCGGAGACGACGGATGCCGCCACACGGCTGCCATCGCGGCGGAGGAGCCCCGGCACGTCGGTCAGATACATCTCGCCCTGCGCGTTGTCGACGCCCACCGACGGCAGGTACTTGCGGAGCGTCGAGACGCGGAACACGTACATGCCTGCGTTGATCTCGCTGACGGCAGCTTCTTCGGTCGTCGCATCCTTCTGCTCGACGACGCGATCGACGCCGCCGTCGGCGTCGCGGATGACGCGGCCGTAGCCGGTCGGGTCCTCGACCACGGCGGTCATGAGGGTCGCCTCCGCCTGCGCGGCGCGGTGCGCGTCGAGGAACGAGCCCAGCGTGTCCGCATCCGCGAGAGGGCAGTCGCCCGAGAGCACGAGCACGTCGCCGTCGAAGTCGGCAGGGAGCGCGTCGACAGCCACCTGCACTGCGCGTCCGGTGCCGGGGACGTCGTCCTGATCGATGAAGACCGCGGTCGGGTAGTCCTTCTCGAGTGCGGCGACGACCTGGTCGCGTTCATGCCGCACGACGACCTCGATGTGATCGGCGCCGAGTCGCGTCGCGGTGGTCAGCACGTGGCCGACGAGCGGACGCCCGCCGATCGGATGCAGCACCTTCGGAAGACGCGAGCGCATGCGGGTGCCCTGGCCTGCGGCGAGGACGATGATCGCGAGATTGTTCCCAGTCATGCTCCGCCGCCAGGACTCGAACCTAGACCTAACAGCTCCAAAGGCTGTCGTGCTGCCATTACACCACGGCGGACCGCGGCCCCCGAGGGCGCCGCGGATCAAGTCTGCCACGTCCACCTGCGTGCTACCGGCGATAATGGACGGATGACTGAGGCGGATGAGGTTGATCGGATCGTCGGCGCCTGGAACACCCAGCGCCCCGACCTCGACTTCTCGCCTCTCGAGGTGCTGTCGCGGATGGATCGCCTGACCAGGCTGCTCGACCGGGCTCGCAGAGATGTGTTCCGACGCAGCGACCTGGAGGCCTGGGAATGGGACGTTCTGTCGGCTCTGCGCCGCGCGGGCGCGCCCTTCCAGCTCTCCCCCAAGCAGCTGCTGCAGCAGACGCTGGTGTCGAGCGGCACCATGACCAATCGCATCGACCGCCTGGTCGGCCGACGTTTCGTGCGACGGGAGGGCGACCCGGCCGACGGCCGCAGCGTGCTCGTGACGCTCACGGACGACGGACGCATCCGGGTGGATGCCGCGATCACGCGCCTCGTCGACGTCGAGGACGACCTGCTGCAGGCGCTGTCCCGCGGTGACCGCGATCGGCTCGCTGCGCTGCTGCGCAAGCTGAGTCTGAGCTTCGACGCGTGAGGGGCTGACGGATGGGCATGCTCTCCCCTCTTCCGGTGCGCGACGGCGTCGGCGCGACGCGTCTGCACGTGCCGATGAGCGGCGATTGGCCGACCGTCGGCGCGTACATGATCGAGCGCTTCTTCCACCTCGATCCCGAGGGGCTGCTCAGCCGCTTCGATCGCGGTGAGATCGTCGCCCGCGACGGCACCCCTCTCGCACGGGACACGCCCTTGGGGGTCGAGGAGTTCATCTGGTACTACCGCGACCCGCCCGTCGAGACCCGTCTCCCCGTGGAGATCGAGGTCCTCCATCAGGACGACGATCTGGTGGTCATCGACAAGCCGCATTTCCTGCCCACCATCCCCGGCGGGAAGTTCCTGCAGAACTCGGCGCTGATCCGACTGCGCAACCTTCTCGACAACGACGAGCTCGCCCCCATCCACCGCTTGGACAGGGCCACGGCAGGAGTGCTGATGTTCTCGGCGCGACCGGCCACGAGAGGGCCGTATCAGCTGCTCTTCGAGACGCGGCAGGTGCAGAAGGTGTACGAGGCCGTGTCGGCTCGTCCGGCCGATTGGGATGCCTCACGATTCCCGCTCGTCTACCGCAACCACATCGTGAAGCTCCGCAATGAGCTGAAGGTCCAGGTCGACGACGAGCGGGAGCCGAACGCCGAGACGCAGATCGATGTGATCGATGCCGACGATCGCGTCGTGCACACGCTCCTGCACCCGCACAGCGGCAAGATGCATCAGCTCCGCGTGCATCTCGCCGCGCTGGGGCTCGGCATCCTGAACGATCCGTTCTACCCCGAGTTGCGTGGCGAGAAGCCCGACGACTTCAAGAAGCCGATGCAGTTGCTCGCGCGCGAGCTGCACTTCGTCGATCCGCTGAGCGGCGCGCCGCGGGTCTTCACCACGACGCGCACGCTGCAGGAGGCTCCCGTCAGCGCCGCATGATCCTGCGCGCGAGCCACGTGCCGAGCATCTGCACGAGGTGGACGAAGACGACGATGAGGACGATCGCCGTCCACATGACGACCGGCTCGAACTGCCGGAAGCCGTAGATCTGGGCGAACGCGCCGAGGCCGCCGCCGCCGATGAGGCCTGCCATCGCGGTCATGTCGATCAGTGCCACCACGATGAACGTGTAGCCGAGGATCAGCGGTCCGAGCGACTCGGGGATCGCGACCGTGAACAGGATGCGCGCGGGACCTGCGCCCATGGCGCGCGCGGCTTCGATCACGCCGGGCGACACCGACACGAGGTGCTGCTCGACGATGCGGCCGATGGCGAACGCCGCGGCCAGACCGATCATGAACGCGCCGGCCGTGGTGCCGATGCCGGTGCCGACCACCGCGCGGGCGAACGGCTGCGCCACGGCGACGAAGAGCACGAACGGGATCGGGCGGAAGAAGTTCACCCCGAGGTTCGCGATGACCGACACGGCCCGGTTCTCGGCGAGCCCGCCCGGACGGGTGACATACAGGATGACGCCGATCGCGAGACCGAGGATGCCGCCCAGCACGAGTGCGAACGACGTCATGTACAGGGTCTCGAGGGCGGCCTTCCAGAGGTCGGGCCACAGTTCGTTCAGACGATCCATCAGCGTGCCTCCTCTTCTGCGATCTCGGTGACTTCGACGCGCTGGCCGATCTGCTCGAGGGTGCGGTCGATCACGGCGCTCTCACCGCGGATCGCGAGTGTGAGGTGGCCGAAGGCGCGCCCCCGGATGTCGTTGATCCCGCCGTACACGAGCTCGAAGTCGAGTCCGGCGCCGGCGAGGTCGAGGAAGACCTGAGCCTGCGACGAGTCGCCGTCGCGGAACGAGAACGTGACGAGGCGGCCCCGGTGGCGCTCCCGCAGCACGCCGAGCTCAGACGGCGACGGGATGCCCTTCACGACCGTTCCGACGAAGCGCTGCGAGGCCGGATTCTGCGGGGCGGAGAACACGTCGAAGACATCGCCCTGCTCGATCACCCGTCCGTTCTCCATGACCGCGACCTTGGTGGCGATCGTCTGGATGACGTCCATCTCGTGGGTGATGACGACGATCGTGACGCCCTGCTCCTGGTTGACCCGCTTGAGCAGGTCGAGCACCTCGTGCGTGGTCTGCGGGTCGAGTGCGCTGGTGGCCTCGTCGGCGAGGAGGATGGCCGGCCCGGTGGCGAGGGCGCGGGCGATGCCGACGCGCTGCTTCTGGCCACCGGAGAGCTGTTCGGGGTACGCCTTCGCCTTGTCGGCCAGGCCCACGAAGCTCAGCAGCTCGGCGACCCGCTTCTCGATGTCCGGCTTCGACCATCCGGCCAGCTTGAGCGGGTAGGCGATGTTCGCCTTGACGCTGCGCGAGGAGAACAGGTTGAACTGCTGGAATATCATCCCGATGCCGCCGCGGACCTTGCGCAGCTCGCTCTCCTTGAGAGCTGTGATGTCGACGTCGTCGACGGTGATGGTCCCGCTCGTCGCCGGCTCGAGCGCATTGATCAGTCGTACGAGCGTGGACTTGCCGGCGCCCGAGTATCCGATGATCCCGAAGACGTCGCCCTTCTCGATCGACAGGGTCACGTCGTCCACGGCCACGACCTCGGACTCGTCGCGCGTGCGGGAGGGGTAGGTCTTCGAGACATTCGTCAGGGTGACGATCGGCATGCGGTGCTCCGGTCTGTCTGCTTCGGGAACGAAGAATCGGGTGACGCACGAAGCGCCACCCGATTCTCCCTCATCGGACGGGGGTGTCACCCACCCCGGTCGTCCTACTTGTTGGCCTCGGTGTCCTTCTGAACCTTCTCGAGCGAGGCGACGAGATCCTCGACCGGGGTCTGCAGCGGCACGGCGGTGTCACCCGACGACTCGAGCAGGCCGGCCTGGACGTCCTCATTGGTCTGGAAGATCTCGACGAGCTTGAGGTACGTCTCGTTGTCAGCGTCCTCGGCGCGGGCCGCGAAGATGTTCACGTACGGCAGCGCGTTCGGGTCTTCAGGGTCGTCCTGCGCGATCGCGTCCTCGAAGGTCAGACCCGCATCCTCGACGAAGTCGTTGTTGATGATCGCCGCCGCGACGTCGGGCAGCGACGTCGGGATCAGCGCGGCCTCGAGCGCGGTGACCTCGACCTTGGACTTGCCCGTGTCGATGTCGGAGAGGTCGGAGAAGATCGTGCCGCCGCTCTTGAGCTCGATGAGTCCGGCCGACTGCAGCACGAGCAGCGCGCGAGCCTGGTTCGATGCGTCGTCGGGAACCGCGACGGTCTCCCCCTCGGGGATGTCGTCGACATCGTCGTACTTCTGCGAGTACAGACCCAGCGGGTAGATCGCCGTCGAGCCGACCGGCGTCAGGTCGGAGCCGGATGCCGTGTTGTACTCGGCGAGGTACACGATGTGCTGGAACTGGTTGAGGTCGATCTCACCCTCGGTCAGAGCGGGGTTCGGCTGCTCGTACGAGCCGAAGTCGACGAGCTCGACCGTGATGCCCTCGTCAGCGGCTGCCTCGACGAAAGGAGCCCACTGTGCGTCTCCCTTGCCGACGACACCGATCTTGACGGTCTCGTCCTCGGAGCCGCCGGAACCGGCGTCGGACGATGCGGTCGCGCAGCCTGCGAGTGCGACGAAGAGCGGGACCGCGGCGAGCGCGGCGATGACGGATGTGGTCCGACGGGATGCTGTGATGGACATGAGTGTTCGGGTTCCTCTCTTGGGGGACTCGAATACGTTAGGCAGGGCGACGCGCTGCGCGACAATCGAGTGTCACAGAGCGTCACAGCTCTCAGTCGTAGTCCTCGATGCCCTGCAGCCGGACCTGTTCGAGGTCGAGTCGTGCCGAGATCCGACGGACCACGAGGTCGTCGATCGTCCCGTCTCTGCGCAGTCCGAGCAGCACCTCGCGTTTGCGGTCGATGAGCGCGAGCTTGAGGCGCGTGTGCTCCTCGTGACGCAGCAGCGGCGACCGCTGCATGACGTCGACGTCGGCCGAGGTGGCGATCATCTGCAGAGTCCTGACCTCGCCGTCCGCGAGCTCACCGTCGTCGCCGACGCGAGTCGCGTCCGGCAGTCGCAGCGCGACCGACGCCTCCGCGGCACCGGCATCCGCTCCCCCGCTCATCTGCTGGCCGCCGCCCAGCGGATCGGGCTCGTCGAGCATGACGTCGAGCGCCTGGGCCTCGGCATCGACGATCGCCTGCTCGCGCGCCAGCGCACGCGCGTTCGAGAACTCGAGCATCTGGTAGCCCTCGGCACGCACCTTGTCTCGGATCTCCTGGCCGACGCCGTGCTCGACGGCGAGGTCGTCGAGGGCGGCCAGTGCCGCGCCCGAGATCGTCCGCTCGGCGAGCTCGTACTCCTCGGCCTCCATGTGATCGACCGGGAAACGTGCCCAGCGAACGATCGCCGGCAGCAGCGGCCCCTGTACGAGCAGGCTGAGCAGGATCACTCCCGCCGTGACGAAGACGATCTCGTCGCGTCCGGCGATCTCGCCCTCGGTCGCGCTGGCGGCCGGAACCGACAGCGCGATCGCGAGCGAGACGGCACCCCGCATGCCTGCGACCGTCGACACCGCCATCGATCGCGCCTTGGCACCACGGGACGGAAGCGCCGGATTGCGTCGCTGGAAGGGCGCGTTCAGCAGCTGGAAGAGATATCTGACGACGAGCAGCGTCCCCCACACCGCGAGGGTGATGAGCACGAGCCGGCCGATCGCTGCCGCGGAGATCTCATGTGCGACGAACTGCACCTCGAGCCCGATCAGCACGAACAGCGCTCCGTTGAGCAGGAAGACACCGAACGGCCATGCGGCATCGGCCTGCCGCCGCGACGAGGCTGTCGTCACCCGGGGCGAGACATAGGCGACGATGAGACCGGCCACGACGACGGCCAGCACGCCGGAGGCGTGCACGATCTCCGCGAGGAGGAACGCGCTGAACGGGATGAGCAGCAGCGCGACGTTGATGACGATCGTCGAAGAGGTGCGACGCAGCAGCAGGTAGCCGAGGCCTGCGATCACGACACCGGCCGCTACTCCTCCGACATAGGAGGTGAGCACCGACATCGTCACCGACAGGGGTGTGATGTTGCCGCCGAGAGCCAGCGAGACGGCGATCGCGTAGAGCACGAGCGCGGTTCCGTCGTTCGTGAGGCTCTCGGCCTTGAGCTTCATGAACATGCGCCGGGGCAGCAGCCTGCCGAGGGCTGCCACGGCCGTCGCATCCGGAGGGGCCACTGCGGCGCCGAGGATCAGCGCGGTCTCCCACGGCATCCCGAACAGCAGACCGATGCCCGCGACGGCGAATGCGGATGCCACGACGAGCACCGTGCTCATCGGGAGGATGTATCGGAAGTCACGGCGGATCGATCGCAGCGAGGTCGTGAGGCTCTCCCAGAACAGCATCACCGGGAGGAACAGCAGCAGGACCGTCTCAGGGGGCAGCTGAATCTCGCGGAGCTGCGGGACGAAGCCGAGCAGGAGTCCGAAGATCACGAGGACGAGCGGCAGCGCGAGTCGAACGCGCGGCGCGATCAACGTGCCCACGAGGATCGTGAGTCCGATCAGGACGGTGACCTCGAGTCCTTCCATCTGAACCTCCCGGGTACCGCAGGATCAAGCTGTGCGATCCCGGCTGGCATCGAACCCCGCCCAGAGCACAGCGCATTCGACTGCCACCGTATTCCCGCGAGGGCGGAAGGGCCAGACCTCTCGTCAGTCGAGCTCTTCGGTCAGCTCGAACCAGCGGAGTTCGAGTTCCTCGATCTCGGCCTGCTGGTCGCTGATCGCCTTCATCTTGTCGCCGAGGCCGGCGAAGTCCGACTGGTCGTGATCCGCCAGAGCGGTCTTCGCCTTGTCGACCTGCTGCGTGAGCTTCTGGATGCGGCGCTCGAGCGACGAGACCTCTTTCTGGGCGGCGCGCAGTGCGGCGCCGTCGAGGCTGGGGGCCTTCTTCTCGGTGTTGACGGCCGTCTGCGACCTGCCTGGTGCAGAGGTCTGCAACTGGCGCAGGCGCAGGTACTCGTCGACGCCGCCGGGCAGGTGCCGCAGGTGGCCGTCGAGGATCGCGAACTGCTGATCGGTGACGCGCTCGAGGAAGTACCGGTCGTGACTGACCACCAGCAGGGTCCCCGACCACGAATCGAGCAGATCCTCGATGGCCGCGAGCATGTCGGTGTCCAGGTCGTTGGTGGGCTCGTCGAGGATCAGCACGTTGGGCTGGTCGAGGAGCACGAGAAGCAGTTGCAGGCGGCGCTGCTGACCTCCGGAGAGATCCTTCACGGGGGTGGAGAGCTGCGCGGAGTCGAAGCCGAGCCGCTCGAGGAGCTGGCCCGGCGTGAGCTCCTGCGCCTTCGAGCCGGATCCCATCGTGTACGAGGTGCGCAGTCGCGAGATCACGACACGCACCGGCTCGCGTCGGACGTCCTCGAGTTCGTCGAGGCGCTGCGTGAGCGTCTTCACCTTCACGGTCGTGCCGCGCTTCACACGGCCGACGGTGGGCTCGACGGTGCCCGAGATCAGCCCGAGCAGCGTCGATTTGCCGGCGCCGTTCACACCGAGGATGCCGGTGCGCTCCCCCGGCGCGATGCGCCACTCGACGTCGCGGAGGACTTCGCGGGTGCCGCCGTCGGCGGTCGGATAGGTCACTCCGACATCGAGCAGGTCGACGACGTCCTTGCCGAGACGAGAGACGGCGAGCGACTGCAGGGAGACCTTGTCGCGGATCTCCGGCACGTCGGCGATGAGCTCGTTGGCCGCATCGATGCGGAACTTCGGCTTCGCGGTTCGCGCGGGCGCCCCTCGACGGAGCCACGCGAGCTCCTTCTTGGCGAGGTTCTGACGCTTGGCCTCGGTCGCCGCCGCCATGCGGTCGCGCTCGACGCGCTGCAGGATGTACGCCGCATAGCCGCCCTCGAATGGCTCGACGATGCGGTCGTGCACCTCCCAGGTCTCGGTGCAGATCTCGTCGAGGAACCACCGGTCGTGAGTCACGACCATGAGCGCTCCGGAGTTCGGGCTCCACCGCTTCTTGAGGTGTCCGGCGAGCCAGGTGATGGCCTCGACGTCGAGGTGGTTGGTGGGCTCGTCGAGGGCGATGACGTCCCAGTCCCCCGTCAGCAGCTTGGCGAGTGACACGCGTCGGCGCTGGCCTCCGCTGAGGGAGCCGATCTCCGCATCCCAGGGCAGGTCCTTCAGCAGTCCCTCGATCACGTCGCGGATGCGCGGGTCGCCGGCCCACTCGTACTCCGGAGTGTCACCGACGACCGCCGCGCTGATGGTCAGGTCGTCGCTGAGGGTGTCGGCCTGGTCGAGGACGCCGATGGTCGTGCCGCCTCGCACCGTGACGCGGCCCGAGTTCGGCTCCTTGATGCCGGCGAGCATTCCGAGGAGGCTCGACTTGCCGTCGCCGTTGCGGCCGACGATGCCGATGCGGTCACCTTCTTCGATGCCGAGGGTCACGGAGTCGAAGACGACCCTCGTCGGATATTCGAGATGAAGGGCTTCTGCCCCGAGAAGATGTGCCATGTCACTCCCCAGGGTAGTCGCGCGGTCTGGGTGGCCCGGTCAGCCTCCTGTCACGGCTGCCTCGTCATCCGGCACCCTGCGCACGAGCGCGCCGGCCGAACAGCTCCGGGAGCGACGCCGTGAACTCCTCGAAGTGGCTGTACCAGACAGTGTGCGCGGCTCCGGGGATGCTGCGCACGTCGATGCCGTTCGCCTCGAACCGGGCGACGTCGGCGGCGGTCACCCAGTCGCTCGGGTCGGCGCGGACGATGATCGACCCCGGGTCGGGAAGCCACATGTGATCGCGGCCGCAGGAGACGGATGCCATCGTCGTCGGGTCGAAGCGGCGGGCGGCGAGTGCCTCTATCTCGGCATCCTTCTCCGAGTAGAACGGACGCGAGGCACGGAGGTTCTCCGGCGACTGTCGCGCTTCGCGATCGCGGGCGTACCGCTCGATGAGATCGTCACGGTCGCTGCCGCCGGGGAGGACGAGTGCGGCATCGACATAGATGCCCGGTTCAGGTCGGAGAAGCGGGGCCGCCTGTGCGAGCACGCTCGCACCGAAGGAGTGTCCGACGGCCGCGAGCGGCCGCCCCGGGGCGAGACTTCGGACGGTCTCGACCACCGACGATGCGGCCCGCTCGATCGTCAGACGCGGGTCTCGCGGGGACAGACCGTGACCGGGGAGATCGATCGCCAGCACACGGAAGCCCTGTGCAGCGAGCACCGGCATCACACGCCACCAGCTGTCGGCCGAGCCCATCATCCCGTGGAGCAGAACCACCGTACGGGGGCCGTCGCCGACGTCGACGGCGTGAAGGAGCATGACGTCAGTGTCGCACGAGTCATCACTCTTCCGGGATCATGTCGGTTCGGGAATGTCTCGAAGCTTAGTTCGAATGTCGGTGGTCCGTGATCTACTCGGAGACATGACAGCACTGCTCGACGCGACGGACACGCAGATCGCGAATCTCGCCGATCTCGTCACCGCGTTGCAAGTCGCAGAGGCGACATTGAGCAGCATGAGCGCCGCGCGCGACGGGCTGCTGGCGATCGCCGGTCGGCTCGCGGTCGACATCGCGAAGCAGGGGGATCACCCGGACCGGGGAGACCATTCGATCAGGACCATCGCGGCCGAGATCGGAGCCGTGCAGCATGTCAGCGATCGCACCATCGAGCGGCGGATGGCGGCGGCGGAGCTGCTGGTCGATCGATTCCCCGCCGTCTGGGCCGCACAGGGAGCGGGGCGGATCAGCGCCGCTCCCTCCCGCGTCATCGTCGACGCAGGTTCGGGCCTCGAGTCGCCCGATCACCGCGAGGCATATTCCGCGGTGATCCTTCCGCTGGCGGAGGTGGAATCGCCGAACCGACTGCGCGCGCTGGCGCGCCGTGTGGCCGAACGCTTCGCTCCGACGACAGTGTCGGAGCGGCATCGTCGCGCCAGGTCTCAGCGGCGAGTCTGGGTGACGGATGGCGAAGACGGGATGGCAACGCTGCACACGCACGCGCCTGCCGCGCTCGTCCACGGCATGTTCGATCGTCTCTCGCAGATGGCGCACGCACTGCGCGTCGAGAACCTTCGCGCGAAGCGGCGGGCGGCTCGCGACGGCGATGAGTTCGAGGCGGATGATCGGACGGTCGACGAGATCCGCGCCGACCTGCTCGCCGACCTCGTGCTCAGCGGCCAGCCGACCGGGCACGACAGCGAAGACGGACTGCTGGCGGCCATCAGTGCGCGCATCGAGATCACCGTTCCGGTGACGACCCTGATGGACGACGATGCGCACGAGGGGTCGGGTGCTCCGGATGCCGAGGCGGCGCCGCCCGCCGAGCTCGACGGCGTGATTCCGATCGACGTCGATACTGCGCGCCGATTGGCCGGGCAGACGAAGGGATGGGAACGGGTGCTGACGCATCCGATCACCGGTCGCGTCCTCGCCGTCGACCGATACCGACCGAGCCGCCACCTGCGCAGGCACCTACGGGCAAGAGATCAGCGATGTCGATTCCCGGCGTGCGGAGTGGCGGCGCGGAAATGCGACCTCGACCACAACCATGCTGCCTCGATGGGTGGCGCGACCTGCGAATCGAATCTGGCATCGTTCTGTCGCCGACATCACGTTCTGAAACATCACACGCCATGGCACGTCGAGCAGAAGCCCGGCGGGGTCATGGAGTGGACGAGTCCCATCGGGCGGACGTACATCGACACTCCCCCTGCACCGAACACGGTGATCTTCACCGAATCGGATGCCGTGCGCGCGCCGTTCTGAGCGGAGACGTTCGCGCTGGCGCGGACCTGTGGAGAAACGCGACGCGACCCTGGCCGATTTCACTACGGTGGCGCGGTGACTCCTCCTCCATTGCGCCCCTTGTCCGTTCTTGCGATTCGTCACGGCAGTGGCGGTGGTGCGGCAGTTCCACGGTTGGGCGCGCGCATAGTTGCTGTCGCCGTAGTGGCGTTGGGGGTTGGCGCTCTCGCGGGATGCACCACTGAACCCGAGCCCGCTCCTACGCCCACCGCGGCCTTCGCCAACGAGGAGGAGGCGTTCGCTGCAGCGGAGAAGGTGTACCGGGCGTACAACGAGGCGGGTAATGCCAGGCGGACGGGGTCACCAGATGCCGACCCTCAGCAATTCCTAGTTGGAGCTGCCCTCGAAAGCGACATTGACACCCAAAACCTGCTGATGGCGGATGGCCTGTCTACCGCCGGAAGGGCAACGATTATTTCAATCAACGGCAAGGTCAGCGAACCCGCTGGGAGCGTATCGACCGTAACCATGACTGTATGTACTGATGTGTCCGCCCTATTGCTACTAGATGATGCCGGCGCGGATATCACTCCTGCGGACCGCGGTGAGGTGGTCGCGCTAGAGGTTGTCATAGTGGGCGACCGTCAGTCTCTATTGATCTCCGATGCATCGCCGACAAGTGGCAACCCATGCTGATCATCAAGCTCGCAGCCTGCGCGATCGCCGCGTCAGCTCTCGGCTTCATCACGTCACCCACCGCATTCGCTACTACTGGCTGCTCACCAGAGACCCTTCTGATGGGACTCTGCGGCTCGACGGATGGTTCCTCCCTCACCATCTCGGGCACCCAGCAGCAGCCGAGCACTGATCCCGGCACCGACTCGAATTGGAGTGATGGCGGTCCGGGCGACGATACGGGTCCGGGTGAACCGTCGGGTCCGAGCCAGGAGGCGATCGACCTCGCGGCATGCATGGACGACTCGGGCACCACGCGCTGTGCGCCGCGCCCGAACCGGCCCGCTCCCCCGGCCTCCGCTCCGTCGACGCCGGGCGCACCGACGATCACCATCTCTGACCTGGCGCGATTCGCACCGGCATCAATCCGCGCGACCGCCGAACCCGGCAACGTCGGGATCGCCGGGATGCCGACGAACTTCACGGCCGCAGCATCCACGCAGATCCAAGACGGCGAGCTGTTCGGCGTGCCACTGCGCGTGCGGTTTGTCCCGGCCGGATACGACTACACGTACGGCGACGGCAGCTCCGCGACAGTGACGACACCTGGGCAGACCTGGGAGGCGCTCGGTCAGGCGCAGTTCACGCCGACCCCGACCAGCCACGTCTACCGCGAACCCGGCATCTACTCGGCCAGCGTCGATATCCGCTACACCGCGCAGGTGGACCTCGGCGGCGGATGGACCGACATTCCCGGGCAGCTCACGACCAGCGGCGCCGCGCAGGAAATCCGCATCCTCGAGGCCCGCACCGCGCTCGTCGCCCACACCTGCCACGAGAACCCGGCCGGCGTAGGCTGCTGAAGAACGCACCACAGCAGCACGACAACAAGAAAGAGCCGCCGGCCCCGAAGGTCCGGGCGGCCCTGTTCTGCCCGATGGCTGATCGCTTTCTCGTACGACCCGACGATCTCGAGGAGGCTCGGCCTTCCGAGAGCAAGTTCGCCTACGGCGCTCTGCTCCTCCAGGGGCAGCCGCCGACCGATCCCCTCCGGCTTAAACTAGACAGGTGCCATGGAGTCGCCGGGTGTTCTCGCTCTCACTAGCCAACCGCACGGCAAAGCTGGTGCAGTCGAGAAGGCGACCCGGTCGCTTCGAGCTCAGCGTGGATGGAATTGCGCAGTCCGTCGTCTCGATGACCGAGCCGACCGCCCTCGAGTACAGCTACACCCAACACATCGCCCGCGCAATGGATGCCGCCGCCGAGCCTGATGCGCCGCTGTTCACCGTGCATCTGGGGGCCGGAGCACTCACGCTGGCACGCTACGTCCAGGCGACGCGCGCCGGATCACCTCAGCTGGTGGTGGAGTTCGAACCCGCGCTCTACGCCGCCGTCATCGACGCGCTGCCGTTGCCTCCCGGGTCTGACATACGAGTCATCCTCGGTGACGCTCGAACGGTCGCGGACGCCGCTTTTCCGAATGAGAAGACATCGCCGGTGCAGTCATCTCCGTCCCCCGGACTTGACGACGCAGCGAGTTATCGCACCGCAATCGACACCGATTGGGTGGAGGCGTGCTTCACCGTCGTCGATCTCTGGGATGCCGCCGTCATCCGGCATCGTGTGGCCAGCCAGGAGTTCTATCGTCGGGTCGCCGCGCGCTCCGCAGCAGCGGGCGTGGTCGCCGTGAACCTGCTCGACGGGCATCCGTTCGAATACTCACGACGACAGGCCGCGACCCTGAGCACCGTGTTCGATCACGTCGCTGTCGTGCTCGACGCAGAGCCGGAAGATGCGGAAGGGCCACTCGGCAACGTCGTCATTTTCGCGAGCGATGAGCCGCTGGACAAGGTCACCGCCTCCGTTTTGCTCGACACACCGCGGCCTCATCTCCTCCGCGATGGCCCTCTGACGTCGTGGATCGCTGAAGCGCGCATCATGACGGATGCCGACGGCACAGACTCTCCCGATCCCGACGACCCCGTCTGGGGCTAGCGCCGTGTGCGGACGTCTTCCGACAGGACGTCCGCTTCCCGCCAGCGACTCGCCCGCGCGCGGTGTGAAAAGTCGACCCGACATGGCGAAGAGCCGCCCGGACCCGAAGGTCCGGACGGCTCGTCTGCGGTGAGTGCGATGTCGCTTACTGGTACGACTTCACGATCTCGAGGAGGCTCGGCACGTTGGCGTACGCCTCAGCAGCGTTCTCCTTGGTGACGATGATCGGGTCGAGCAGGTACGCCGGAACGACCTTGGCGCCGTTGTCGTACGACTCCTCGTCGTTGACATCGACGGTCTCGCCCTTCTGCAGCTGGCCGACCATCTTGATCGACTGCTCGACGAGCAGCGCGGTGTCCTTGTTGATCGTGGAGTACTGGATGCCCTCCATGATCGACTTCACCGACTCGACCTCGGAGTCCTGACCCGTGACGACCGGAACCGGCTTGCCGGCCTGCTGCACCGAGGTGATGATGGCGCGAGCAAGGGTGTCGTTCGGCGACAGCACGCCGTCGACCACGGTGTCACCGCTGTACGACGAGGTGAGCAGCGTGTCCATACGGTTCTGCGCGTTCTCCGGAAGCCATCCCTCGGTCGCGGTCTGCGCGATCTCGGTCTGCTTCGACACGACCACCAGGTTGCCGTTGTCGATCTCCGGCTGGAGCACGTCCATGGCGCCGTCGAAGAAGACCTTCGAGTTGGCGTCATCCGGCGAGCCCGAGAAGAGCTCGATGTTGTACGGAGCCTCGTGGCCCGCACGCTCGGCGAGACCGTCGAGCAGAGCCTGGCCCTGCAGCTGGCCGACCTTGAAGTTGTCGAACGCGACGTAGTAGTCGACTGCCTCGGTGTTCTCGATGAGACGGTCGTACGCGATCACGTATGCGCCGGCATCCTTGGCCGCCTGCACCTGGGTGGCGAGCTGCTTGCCATCCTTCGCGCCGATGATGATGACCTTGGCACCGTTGGTGACCATGGCCTGGATCTGGTTCTGCTGCTCGGCGACAGTGTTGCTCGCCGGAGCGTACTGCACGTCTGCCTTGAAGCCGGCCTCTTCCAGGCCGTCCGTGAAGAGCTGACCCGCGAGGACCCAGTTCTCACTGGTCTTGTCGGGAAGGGCGACGCCGATCGAGGAGTCGGCGGCGAAGCCTGCTTCGGCCTCTTCGCCGGATCCCGTGTCGGTTCCGCCGCCGCGCTCACCGGAGCAGCCCGTGAGTGCGAAGGCAGCCGTCGCGACGAGCGCTGTCGCTGTGACGATGATCTTCTTCATGTGATCTCTTTCTGTGTGATGTGACGGATTCTGCGTGCGAGCACTGCGCGGAGAGTCCGCTTACTCGGCCCTCGTCTTATCGACGGGAGGGGCTTGGTAAGTCCTGTTGGGTTCGAAGGTCGCGGTGGCCTCCGGGTCGCTCCTGCGGCCCGACCGGCGGGTCAGGAGACCGATGAGCGACGGACGGCCCTGCTGCTTGTTCCAGACGTCGATGCCGACCGCGAGCAGGAGCACGAGGCCCTTGATCATCGAGACGACGTCGGCACCCTGGCCGAGCAGAGCGAGACCGTTGTTGAGGAACGCCATGACCAGACCACCGATGATCGAGCCGATCACGGTACCGATACCACCGGCGACCGCAGCACCACCGATGAACACCGACGCGATCGCGTCGAGCTCCCAGCCGGTGCCGTCGTTCGGTCCGGATGCCTGCGAACGGGCGACGAAGATCATGCCGGCGAGTGCGGCCATCATCGACATGTTCATCATGACGAAGAAGTCGACCCAGCGGTCCTTCACGCCGGAGAGGCGTGCGGCCTGGCGGTTGCCACCCACGGCGTAGATGTGGCGACCGAAGACGGTGTTCCGCGTGATGAACGAGTAGATGATCACGAGGGCGAGCAGGATCAGACCCGGAACCGGGAAGCTCGTGCCCGGGCGACCCGTCGCGAACATCCACGCAGCGGCGAGCACGACGACCGAGAGCAGCACGACCTTGACGACGCTGACCCAGAGGGGCGCACTGTCGGAGCCCATCTTGTGCTGCTGGCGACGGGTGCGGATCTCCCAGAAGACCAGCCACGCCACCGCGACCAGCGCGAGGATCATGGTCGGCACGTTGAAGTCCAGCGGGAGCCCGACCTCAGGAAGGTAGCCGGTGCCGATCACCTGGAAGCCCTTGGGCACCGGGATCGTCTGAGCGTCACCGATCCACTGCTGCGCGCCACGGAAGAAGAGCATGCCAGCGAGCGTCACGATGAACGCGGGCACCCCGACGTAGGCGACCCAGAACCCCTGCCAGGCGCCCACCAGGGCACCGACGCCGAGGCCGAGCAGGATCGCCAGCGGCCAAGGGAGGTTCCAGTCGGCCATCGACTTCGCGACGATGATGCCGGTGAAGGCCGCCACGGAACCGACCGACAGGTCGATGTGCCCCATGATGATGACCATCACCATGCCGATCGCGAGGATCAGGATGAACGAGTACTGGTTGATGACGTTGATCAGGTTGCCCGACGTCAGCGTCGCGCCGTTCGGTCCGTTGCGCAGCAGCGTCAGCACCTCGAAGAGGACGATGATGACGATGAGGCTGCCCAGGATGCCGAACTGGCGCAGTGACGAGGTGCCGTTGCTTCCGAACATCTTGCGGATGTCGCCGAAGTGGAAGCCGCGCTTCGTTGTCGTGAGGTCGGTGGTCATGCGGATGCTTTCTGAGTCGCGGAGGTCATGCTGCGCATGAGAGCCTCGGGTGTCGCCTGGTCGGCCGGGATGCAGTCGGTGACCCGACCTTCGAAGACTGTGTAGATGCGGTCGGAGATGCCGAGCAGCTCGGGCAGCTCGCTGGAGATGACGATGACGCCCTTGCCCTGGGAGGCGAGCTCGTTGATGATCGCGTAGATCTCGTACTTCGCTCCGACGTCGATGCCGCGCGTGGGCTCATCGAGGATCAGCAGGTCGGGGTCGGTGAACATCCACCGGGCCAGCACGACCTTCTGCTGGTTTCCTCCCGAGAGCTTGCCGACGCCCTCTTCGACGCTGGGCGTCTTGATGCGCAGCGCCTTGCGGTAGCGCTCGGCGACCGAGTACTCCTCGCGCTCGTCGACGACGCCGCGCTTCGAGATCTTCGACAGCTTCGCCGCCACGACAGACCGCTTGATGGTGTCGAGCAGGTTGAGCCCCAGCACCTTGCGGTCCTCGCTGACGTACGCGAGTCCGTGCTTGATCGCCGAGGAGACGTCGGGGATGGTGATCTCCTGGCCGTCCTTGACGATCTGTCCGCCGAGGAACGTCCCGTAGGAGCGACCGAAGATGCTCATCATGAACTCGGTGCGACCCGCGCCCATCAGACCGGCGATGCCGACGACCTCGCCACGACGCACGTTGAGGTTCGACCCCTTGACGACCATCCGCTCGGACACGGTCGGGTGCTGCACCCACCAGTCCTTGACCTCGAAGAACACGTCGCCGATCTCGGGGGTGCGGTCGGGGTAGCGGCTCTCGAGCGAGCGGCCGACCATGCCGCGGATGATGCGGTCCTCGTTGATCTCGCCGCGCGAGATGTCGAGCGTCTCGACCGTGCGACCGTCGCGGATGATCGTGATCTCGTCGGCGATCTGCTCGATCTCGTTGAGCTTGTGGCTGATCATGATCGACGCGATGCCCTTGGCCTTCAGACCCAGGATCAGGTCGAGGAGGTGCTGCGAGTCGTTCTCGTTCAGTGCCGCGGTGGGCTCGTCGAGGATGAGGAGCTTGACGTCCTTGTTGAGGGCCTTCGCGATCTCGATCAGCTGCTGCTTTCCGACACCGAGCGTCTTGATGGCGACGTCGGGGTCTTCGCGCAGGCCGACGCGGGCCAGCAGCTCGACCGTGCGCTGACGCTGGGCGCGCCAGTCGATCGCGCCGAAGTGGCGGATCTCGTTGCCGAGGAAGATGTTCTCGGTGATCGAGAGCTCAGGGATCAGCGCGAGCTCCTGGTGGATGATCGCGATCCCGGCCTGCTCGCTCGCCGCGATGTCGCGGTAGCGCTGCTCCTCGCCGTAGAGCAGGATCTCCCCCTCGTACGTGCCGTAGGGGTACACGCCGGAGAGGACCTTCATCAGGGTCGACTTCCCGGCGCCGTTCTCGCCGCAGATCGCATGGATCTCTCCGGCCCGGACGGTGATGGACACGTCGGACAGCGCCTTGACACCCGGGAACTCCTTGGTGATGCTGCGCATCTCCAGGATGGGGCCTGACACGACCGGCAACGTTGCTGTGGTGCTCACAAGATCTTCCTCGCGACGGGCGGTCACCTTCGATGTGACCGTTCACATTGGATTACATAGTCTACGCTCGCTGAGACGGTGTCAAGACCACTCGCGAAAATGTGGCCTTATCGAGGCGCGGACGATTCCCGCGTTCGAAGGGTCGTCTGCAGGGGCCCGAACTGCGGCACCTGCTCACCACGGATCTGCGCGAGCAGGATGCGCACGGCGCGGCGACCCAGCTCGGGGAAGTCCTGATGCACCGTGCTCAGCGTCGGTGCGACATGCGCCGCGACCGGGATGTCGTCGAACCCGACGACGCTCACGTCGTCGGGCACGCGGATGCCGGCATCCCTGAACCCGTGCAGCAGCCCGATCGCCATCTGGTCGTTCGCGACGAACACGGCCGTGAAGTCACGCCGTCGGGCGAGCTCCTGCCCCGCGAAATAGCCGAAGTCGGCCGTCCAGTCTCCGCGGATCGGCGGGAAGGTGGGCAGATCGGCCTCCCGCAGAGCATCGAGGTATCCGCGCATGCGCGACTCGGCCTCGATCCAGTCCTGCGGCCCGGCGATGTGGATGATGTCGCTGTGTCCGAGCCCGATCAGATGCTCGGTGGCGGTGCGCGCGCCCGCGACCTGGTCGGCCGACAGGGTCACCCCGTCGGAGCCGGAGGCCGTCTGCAGCGAGACGAACGGCATCTCGACCGCCATGCCCTTCAGCACATGGAACGCCCGGACCTGCGGGGCGAGCACCACGATGCCGTCGACCTGCTCGCGTGCCAGCTGCCGCAGGGCGTTGCCGATCGCCTCGGGCGTCGTGGCCGAGAGGTTCAGGGTCGAGACCGAGTACCCCTCCTCGCGAGCGGCGTCCTCGATGCCGACGATCGACGACGTCGGTCCGAACTCCCCCACCGTGGCCGAGAGGATGCCGAGCATGTTGGACTTGCTCGTCACGAGCGCCCGCGCCGCGAGGTTGGGGCGGTAGTCCAGCACGGCGATGGCGTCGAGGACCTTCGCCTTCGTCTCGGGACGGATGCTGGGGTGGTCGTTCAGCACCCGCGACACGGTCTGGTGCGACACCCCCGCGAGTCTCGCGACGTCGCGGATGCTCGGCATCCGGGCACGCTCGGAGGCAGTCGACATCACAGACCTCCTTGTATGTGCACGGTCACATCGTCTCTTCATTATGTATGCCAGGCGCGCGGAGCGCACCTCGCCGAGGCGAGGATGCGGGCGGGCCGGGTCAGGCGAGGATGCGCGCGCCGGGCACCGGCCCGTGCACGTGCAGCGACTCGAGTCCGTGCTCACGCAGCAGCGACTGGACCTCCTGCGCACCCTCGGGGCTCGCGCAGAGGAGAGCGACGGTGGGTCCCGAACCCGACACGATGCCCTGCAGAGCGCCGGCGTGGATGCCGCGCAGGATCGTGGTCTCCAGCTCGGGCCGCTCGTACAGGGCGGCCTCCTGCAGGTCGTTGTAGATGCTCTCGGACAGCAGCTCGGGATCGCCGGAACGCAGCGCCTGCAGCACGGGAGCCGGCACCTCGAGCGACAGCGGCGGATCGTCGGCGAGCGAGCCCTCAGCGTCTCGCAGCGCATCGAGTCGCGCATACACGACGGGCGTGGACAGCCCGTCATCGCTCGGGACGAGCACCCAATCGAACCGCCCCCTCGCCAGCGCGGGATTCAGCTGATCTCCTCGGCCGGTTCCGACGGCGGTGCCGCCGTGCAACGCGAACGGGACGTCCGCGCCGAGGCGGGCGGCCAGCTCATGCAGGCGGGCGGTCGAGAACCCGGTACCCCACAGTGCGTCGCACGCGACGAGAGCGGCCGCGGCATCCGCCGACCCGCCGCCCATGCCTCCGGCGACAGGCACGCTCTTGCGGATCTCCAGCGCCACCCCGCCGTCGTACTCGGCCGCGGTCGCGAGCAGCTTGGCGGCGCGCATCGCGAGGTTGCGATCGTCCAGCGGCACGGTGTCGGGGTCGTCGACGCCCGAGACGGTGATCGAGAAGTCGTCGGCGTGCCGGGCGATCACGTCCTCATAGAGCGAGACCGCCTGGAACACGGTGGCCAGCGCGTGATACCCGTCGTCGTGGCGGCCGCCCACACCGAGATAGACGTTGATCTTGCCGGGCGCGCGCACGTGCACGGAGTCGACGGGGGCGGCGAAGCTCATGTCGGTGTTCCCGTCACAGCTCCGTCGACGTCGCCCACAGGTCGACGTCGATGGCACCGGCCGCCTCGTCGATGCGGCCGAGCTCGTCGTCGGTGAATGCCGGACCGTTGACGGCGGCGATGTTCTCGTCGAGCTGCTCGGGACGCGATGCCCCGACCAGCGCGGAGGCGACGACCGGGTTGCGCAGCGTCCATTGGATCGCCATCTGCGCCAGGGACTGCCCGCGCTGCTCGGCGATGGCGTTGAGCGAGCGGAGGGTCTGCACGGCGGCATCCGACAGCGGCGCATCCGGCAGCGAACCGCGCTTCTGCGCACGGGCGGCCGTGCCGTCGCCGAGGTACTTGTCGGTGAGAAGCCCCTGCGCGAGAGGTGTGAACGCGATCGCGCCGACGCCGGACTGCTCGAGGGTGTCGGTGAGGCCGTCTTCGACCCAGCGGTTGAGGATCGAGTAGGCGGGCTGGTGGATGACGAGCGGGGTGCCGAGGTCGGTGGCGACGGCGACGGCCTCGGCGGTGCGCTCGGCGCTGTACGACGAGATGCCGACGTAGAGAGCCTTGCCCTGGCGCACGAGCGTGTCGAGCGCCCCGATGGTCTCGGCGACCGGCGTCACGGGATCGGCGCGGTGCGAGTAGAAGATGTCGACGTGGTCGAGGCCCATGCGGGTCAGCGACTGCTCGGCGCTCGCGAGGATGTACTTGCGGCTGCCGAAGTCGCCGTACGGACCCGGCCACATGTCCCAGCCCGCCTTCGACGAGATGATCAGCTCGTCGCGGTAGGGGCGGAAGTCCTCGGCGAAGATGCGGCCGAAGTTCTTCTCGGCCGAGCCGTAGGGCGGGCCGTAGTTGTTCGCGAGATCGAAGTGCGTGATGCCGCGGTCGAAGGCGTGACGCAGCAGCGCGCGCTGGTTGTCGAGCGGGATGTTGTCGCCGAAGTTCCACCACAGGCCCAGCGAGATGGGCGGCAGGAACAGCCCCGAGGTGCCGACCTGGCGGTACTCGAACTGCTGGTAGCGGCTCTCATCGGCGGCGTACGGCCGGTGGAGCTCAGGGACGTTCGGACGGAAGCGGGGGGACTCGGTCACCGTGCCAGATTAGCCGGTGACGGCGGCGTCTTCGATCTGCGCGACATGCTGAGCGACACGATGGTAGTCCTCGACCGTGAGATCCTCCCCGCGAGCGGTGGGGGCGACTCCGGCCGCGATCAGCACTTCGGATGCCGCGGCGGAGCTGCCGAAGAGCTCGGACAGCGCCTGTCGCAGCATCTTGCGGCGCTGGTTGAAGGCGGCATCCACGATCTTGAAGGTGAGTCGGCGTTCGTCCTCTGTGCCGCGCTCGCCCTCCGACCGGTCGAAGCCGACGAGGAGGCTGTCGACGTTGGGCACCGGCCAGAAGACCTGACGGGACACGGTGCCCGACAGCTTCCACTCGCCGTACCAGGCGGCCTTGACACTCGGGGTGCCGTAGATCTTGGAGCCCGGCTTGGCCGCGATGCGCTCGGCGACCTCGGCCTGCACCATCACGACACCGCGCTTCAGGTAGGAGAAGTTCTCGAGGAAGTGCAGCAGCACGGGGACCGAGACGTTGTAGGGCAGGTTCGCGACCAGCACGGTCGGCTCGCCCGGCAGCTCCGTGATGCGCAGCGCGTCGGCGTCGACGACCGTGAGCATGTCGGCGGGAACGCCGTGCTCCTCGGCGGTCTGGGCGAGCCGGGCGGCGAGCCGGTGATCGATCTCGACAGCGGTGACGGATGCGCCGGCCTCGAGGATCGCGAGGGTGAGGGAGCCGAGCCCCGGGCCCACCTCGACGACCCGCTCCCCCGGCTGGACGCGGGCGGCGTGCACGATCTTGCGCACGGTGTTCGCGTCGACGACGAAGTTCTGTCCGAGCTTCTTGGTCGGGGTGACGTCGAGCTCAGCGGCGAGGCGGCGGATCTCGGTGGCGCCGAGCAGGGTGACTGTCATTGCTCCATTGTCCCCCACCCCCGCCGGTGTCCGAGCCGCCCAGTAGTCTGCTGTGATGCCCTCCCTCGGTGAACTGATCGCACCACGGCGCATGGGCAGGGATTTCCGCTGGCTGCTCGCGTCATCGTGGACGAGCAACGTCGGAGACGGCGTCGCCCTCGCGGCCGCTCCCCTGCTCATCGCGTCGATGACGTCGTCGCCCATCCTCGTCGCGGCCGGGGCGATCCTGCAGTTCCTCCCGTGGCTGCTGTTCGGGCTGCACGCCGGAGCCATCGCCGACCGGTTCGACCGTCGGCGCCTCGTGATGTTCGCCAACGCGGCACGGGCCGTGGTGCTCGCGGGGCTCTGCGCGTTCCTGCTCACCGGCACCGCGAACATCTGGATCGTGCTCGCCGTGGCCTTCCTCTACGGCACGGCGGAGGTCTTCGTCGACACCGCCGGCAGCACGCTGCTGCCGATGCTCGTGAAGCCGGCCGACCTCGGCATCGGCAACGCGCGGCTGCAGGCCGGGTATCTGGTCGCGAACCAGTTCGCCGGGCCGCCGCTCGGCGCGTTCCTCTTCGCCGCCGGCGCGGCGTGGCCGTTCCTGCTCGAGATCCTCTGCGTCCTCCTCGCGGTCGTGCTGATCTCGCGCATGGCCCGCACCCCCGTGCCGCCCCGGTCAACGGAAGACGGCGTGAAGTCGCACGTGCACACCGACATCGGCGAGGGACTCCGCTGGCTGTGGCAGAACCCGCCGGTGCGGATGCTGGTGCTGATCATCCTCGTCTTCAACGTCACCTGGGCGGCCCCGTGGGGCGTGCTCGTGCTCTATGCCACGGAGTATCTGAACATGGGCGCGGTCGGCTACGGCGCCCTGACGACCGCCTCGGCGGCCGGAGGAATCCTCGCCACCCTCTGCTTCGGCTGGCTCGAACGCCACGTGTCGTTCGCGACGCTGATGCGCGTCGTCCTCTCGCTCGAGGTGCTGATGCACCTCGCGTTCGCACTCACCACCGCGGGCTGGGTGGCGCTCGTGATCATGTTCGCGTTCGGCGCCTACGCGTTCGTGTGGGGCACGATCTCGACGACCGTCCGTCAGCGTCTGGTCCCCGCCGAGCTGCAGGGCCGCGTGGCCTCGGTCAACATGGTCGGCGTGTTCGGCGGCATGGTCATCGGCCAGGCCCTCGGCGGGGTGATCGCCCAGGTCTGGGGTCTCACGGCTCCGTGGTGGTTCGCCTTCGTGGGCGCCGCGCTGACCCTCGTCCTGGTCTGGAAGCCGATCTCGCAGATCGTCAGTGCCGCACCGGCGGATCAGTCGGTGAACGAGCCGTAGACCCGCAGGGTGTTCGCGGCGAGCCGGGTCGACAGCTCGTCGACCTCGATGCCGAGCTCCGCCGCCATGAACCGCACCGTGATCGGCACGAGATAGGGGGCGTTCGGACGACCGCGCAGCGGCGTCGGGGTGAGGAACGGCGCATCGGTCTCGACGAGGATGCGGTCCAGGGGCGTCACCTTCAGCGCGTCGCGCAGGTTCTGCGCGTTCTTGAACGTGACGTTGCCGGCGAAGGACAGGTGGTAACCCGCATCCGCGCAGATCCTTGCCATCGCATCGTCGCCGGAGAAGCAGTGGAAGACCGTCCGCTCGGGCGCCCCGGCGCGACTCAGCGTCTCGAGCACCGCGTCATGCGCGTCACGGTCGTGGATCTGCATCGCGATGCCGTGCTTCTTCGCCAGCGCGATGTGCGCCTCGAACGACTCGAACTGCGGCGCTCGGCGCTCGGGCTCGGTGCGGAAGAAGTCGAGACCCGTCTCGCCGATCGCCCGCGTTCGCGGGTGCGCCGCGAGCTCGTCGATCACCGCGATGGCCTCATCGAGACGACCCTCCTCGGCGTAGGCGGGCGCGTCATTCGGGTGGATCGCGACAGCCGCGAGCACGCGCGGGTCCGACTCGGCGGCCTCGACCGCCCACCGGGACGATTCGATGTCACCCGATGCCTGCACCACCCCGGCGATGCCCACGGCCGCCGCACGATCGAGCTGCTCGGTCAGCGACAGCGGTTCATCGCCGTCGAGGATCTCGAGATGCGCGTGATTGTCGTAGACGGGCACGGCAAGGGGCTCCGGAGCCGCGGGGTACCGGAGATCCTTGCGCCCGTCGCCGTCTCGCTGCTGCACGTACGTCATGCTCAGGCGGTGGACTCCACGCGCGGGAACAGCGGGGTGAGACCGTTGACGCTGGTGCCGGGACGCAGCACGCCCCAGGCTCCGGCCTCGCGGATCGCCTGGTCCTGCAGACGTCCGAGGCTCTCTGCGGCGCCGAGGGCGACCCAGAGCTTCTCCGTCGACTGCGGCATCACGGGCGAGAGCAGCACGGCGAGCGCGCGAAGTCCCTCGGCGCACGTGTAGAGAACGGTGCCGAGACGGCCGCGCTGAGCCTCGTCCCGTGCCAATGCCCACGGCTCGTTCTCCGTGATGTAGCCGTTGAGAGCGTCGACGATCGTCCAGATCGACGAGATGGCCTCGTCGATGCGGAACTGCTCGATCGCGGCATCTGCATTCGAGGCGGCATCCGCGACGATCCTCTGGATCTCGAGATCCTTCTCGGTGTAGTCGGCGGGCGGCGGCACGATGCCCTCGAAGTACTTCTCGATCATCGCCGTGGTGCGCGAGGCGAGGTTGCCGAAGCCGTTGGCGAGCTCCGCCTGGTAGCGGGCCGAGAGGTCCTCCCACGAGAACGAGCCGTCCTGGCCGAACGCGATCGCCGAGAGGAAGTAGTAGCGGTAGGCGTCGGATCCGAAGACGTCGGTGATCTCGGTCGGCGCGATGCCGGTGAGCTTCGACTTCGACATCTTCTCGCCGCCGACGAGCAGCCAGCCGTGCGCGAACACGCCCTTGGGCACATCGAGCCCTGCGGCCATCAGCAGAGCCGGCCAGATCACCGCGTGGAAGCGCAGGATGTCTTTTCCGACCACGTGATAGGCGGGCCAGCGGCGGTCGAAGGTCTCCTGATCGGAGCCGTAGCCGACGGCGGTGGCGTAGTTGAGCAGCGCATCGACCCAGACGTAGATGACGTGCGACTCGTCCCACGGCAGCGGGATGCCCCAGTCGAACGTCGAGCGCGAGATCGAGAGGTCCTTGAGACCCTGACTGACGAAGGAGACGACCTCGTTGCGCGCCGAATCGGGGCGCACGAAGTCGGGCTGGGTCTTGTAGAGCTCGAGCAGACGGTCCTGGAACTCGCTCAGCTTGAAGAAGTAGTTCTTCTCCTGCAGCAGCTCGAGCGGCTTCGAGTGGATGGCGCAGACCTTGAGGCCCTCGAACGGACCGGTGCCGTCGACGATCTCGGACTCGGGCTTGAACTCCTCACAGCCCACGCAGTACAGCGCCTCGTACTCGCCCGCATAGATGTAGCCACGGTCGTAGAGACGCTGGAAGAACGTCTGCACGTTGGTCTCGTGGCGCTCCTGCGTCGTGCGGATGAAGTCGTCGTTCGCGACGTCGAGCGTCTCGAGCAGGGGGAACCACGCCTCGGTGACGAGCTTGTCGACCCACTCCTGCGGAGTGACGTTGTTCGCGGCCGCGGCACGGAGCATCTTCTGGCCGTGCTCGTCGGTGCCCGTCAGCATCCAGGTGTCATCGCCGCCCTGCCGGTGCCAGCGCGCGAGCGCGTCGACCGCCACCGAGGTGTACCCGTGACCGATGTGGGGCACATCGGAGGGGTAGTAGATGGGCGTGGTGATGTAGAACGATTCGCCTGCGGGCATGGGGACAATTCTAGGTGGGATGCAGGGGGTCGTTACGCTCAGGCGACAGACACCTCGATGCGGTGCCACCCCTGGGCGCCGTCGGGCACGACATCGGCCGGATCCGAGGTCTGCGTCTCCCCGTCGGCGCTGATCGCGCGACACTCGATCGTGTGCGCTCCACTCTCGGCCGCCCAGTCGAGACGCCACTGCACCCAGGTGTCGTCGGAGATCGCGGCGCCGAGCTCGGCGCGACGCCACTCACCGTCGTCGATCCGCACCTCCACACCCTCGACGCCCACGTGCTGCTGCCACGCCATGCCCGCGATGACGGCGTCGCCGGCCTCGATCCTGGTCCCCCGCCGGGGCACGTCGATGCGCGACTGCAGCTTCACCGGTCCGCGCTCCGACCATCCGCGGTCGGTCCAGTAGGCGGTCGTGCGGTCGAACCGGGTGACCTCGAGGTCCGTCACCCATTTGGTCGCCGACACATAGCCGTAGAGGCCCGGCACCACCATGCGCACCGGGAAGCCGTGTTCGAGAGGCAGCGCATCGCCGTTCATGCCGACCGCGAGCAGGGCATCGCGCTCGTCGGTGAGCGCCTCGATCGGCGTCGAGGCCGTGAACCCGTCGGATGAGGTCGACAGCACCATGTCGGCGTCGGGATCGACTCCCGCTCTCGCGAGCAGATCGCGCACCGGATGCCCGAGCCAGAGGGCGTTGCCGATCAGGTCCCCGCCGACCTGGTTCGACACGCAGGCGAGGGTGACGTGCGACTCCTGCATCGGCACCGCGACCAGTTCGTCCCACGTGATCACGATCTCGCGATCGACCATCCCGTGGATGCGCAGCGACCAGTCGGCCGGGTCGATGCGCGGCACGATCAGTGCGGTGTCGATGCGGTAGAAGTCGGCGTTGGGGGTCACGACAGGAGCCAGGCCGGGGATGTCGAGCTCTGCACCGGCCGGCACCATCGGCGCGGGGGCGGCAGCCTTCGGCAGCCGCAACGTCGAGCGGATCGCCTCGATCGACCTCGTCGCGCCGCGGGCTGCGCTGCCGATGACGAGCGCCACGACGCCGGTCGCGGCGACGCCGACGGTCCACAGCAGGAACTGGCGGCGTTCCTCATGCTCGGCGCGGAGATAGGGGATCGGATGCACCTTGCGCATGAGCAGCCGCAGCGCGACGACCGCGGTCGCGCCGGCGACGAGACCGGGGAGCCAGGCGAAGGGGCCCGCGCCCGGACGGATCATCGCGGCCACCAGCGCCAGCACGCCGAGAGCGGCGAGGATCGCGGATCCCACGCCCGCGCGGCGGGATTCCAGGATGCCGGCGAGCGCGGCGACCCCGACGAGGACCACCGCTATCCCGGTGATCAGCGCCACCTTGTCGCCGGTGCCGAACAGTGCGATCGCCGCATCCTTCGCCCAGCTGGGGGCGAGATCGATGAGACCGCTGCCGATCACGGCGAAGGGGCTCGCGCTCGGCTCGACGATCGCTGCGACCAGCTCTGCCAGGCCGACCGCGACGACGGCCGCGCTCAAGCCGGCGGCCGCCGATCGAAGCCTGTCTCCGCGCTTCGCGCGGACTGCGTGGGTCATGATCAGAGCGTAACCCCGGGGCTGGGCCCCGGGGTCGTGCGGCTCAGAGCCCGTTGCGACGTGCGACCTCTCCGAGCCAGGCGAGCGAGGGCTTCGGCGAACGCTCGAACGTCTCGTGATCGAAGCCGATCAGGCCGAAGGTCGGGCGGAATCCGCTCGCCCACTCGTAGTTGTCGAGTGCGCTCCAGTGCTGGTAAGCCTTGACCTCGATGCCGTCGGAGATGGCACGGTGGAGTCCCTCGAGAGCACCCTGGGTATAGGCGATGCGCCGCGTGTCGTCGCCGGTCGCGATGCCGTTCTCCGTGACGAGCACCGGCACGCCGCCGCTGCGCTCCCACGCGCTGCGCACGCCCATCTCGAGCGCCTCGGGGAAGAACTCCCAGCCGGTGAGCGTGGTCTCGACGTCGTCGGCGACCGGACGCGGACCCTCGGGGCCGATGAAGGTGCGGGTGTAGGCCTGCACGCCGACGAAGTCGTCACCGGCCGACTGATCGAGGTACCAGTGGTCGCGGGGGTCGCCGTACTCGGCCAGCATCTCGTCCGCCCCCGGCTCACCGGTGGAGTGGAAGGCCTGCGTCGCGATCGTCCATCCGGCCTGCACGCCCGAGACGGAATGCAGGATCTCGGAGGCCCGGTGGTGCGCGTCGAGCAGCGTGTCCGCGACGGCGAGGTCGGGGTTCGGCAGTCCGAAGGCGACGAGGTTCGAGGCATCCTCTCCCCCGGCGAGCATCGCCGCGATGTTCGGCTCGTTGATCGTGCAGACGTAGGTCACGCCCTCGAGGATCGGCAGCACGGTCTCGACGTAGCGGGAGAACAGGTCGACCGCGTCGTCCGCACGCCAGAAGCCGTCCTTCTGGAACCACTGCGGCACCGTGAAGTGCATCAGCGTCACCGTCGGGTCCAGACCGTTCTCCCGGGCCGTGTCGATCATGCGGCGGTAGTGATCCAGCATCGCCCGCGACACGAAGCCGCGCTCGGGCTCGATGCGCGCCCACTCCATCGAGAAGCGGTACGAGTTCAGACCGGCATCCGCCAGCAGCCGCATGTCCTCCGGGTACCGGTGGAAGTGGTCGGCGGCATCGCCCGAGGGCTCCACCATCGTCGAGCCCGGAGCATGCTCCATGGCCCACCAGTTGCTGGTCGTGTTGTTCCCCTCCACCTGATGGGCTGCGGTCGCAGCGCCCCAGAGAAAGCCGTCAGGGAATGTGAGCACGAGTGCTCCTCTCTATTTCGAGATTCGGGATGGGTTGGGCACGGCGTCGAGCAGCTGCACCGTGTACGGGTCCTCCGGATGCTGGAGGACCTGAGAGGTCTCACCGCGCTCGACGACGCGACCGCCGTTGAGCACGAGGATGTTCTCGGTGACGAGCCGCGCGCTGAGCAGGTCGTGCGTGATGTAGAGCATGCTGATGCCCCACCTCTCGCGCAGGTCTTCGAGCAGCGCGAGCACTCCGGCACGCAGCGACACGTCGAGCATCGACACCGGCTCGTCGGCGATCAGCACCTGCGGATCGCTCGCGAGCGCCCGGGCGATGACCACGCGCTGACGCTGACCGCCTGACAGCTGATGCGGCAGCTTGGCCGCGAACTGCTCGACAGGTGTCAGGCCCACGGTCTCGAGGAGCTCGAGCACGCGGGCTCTCGCCTCGTCACCGCGCAACGGCGTGTAGTTGCGGATCGGTCGGCTCAGCGCGTATTCCACCGTGTGCAAGGGGTTGAGCGCGGCATACGGATCCTGGAACACCATCTGCACGTCCTTGCGCAGGTCGCGCAGGCCCGCACGGCGCAGGGCCGCGACGTCGACATCGCCGAAGCGCACCGTGCCCTCGGTCGGCTTCTCGACACCGGTGATCAGCTTCGCGATCGTCGACTTGCCCGAACCGGAGGCGCCGACGAGTGCCAGGGCCTCGCCGGGCTCGAGTCGGAACGACACATCGTCGACCGCGGTGACGGGCTGCTCGCCCCGACGCGGAGCCGGATACCGCTTCGACACGCCCTCGACCACGATCGCGGCGTCCGCCCGACGCGTGTCGCGCTGCGACACGGTGGGCAGGGTCTCGGTCAGGTCGGTGCGTGAGCGCCCCTCGCGACGGCGCGTGCCGAGGTCGACGAACCCGGGGATCGAGATCGACTCGGCCCGAGGATCGGCGTAGTGGCTCAGCAGCATCCGCGTGTACTCGTCCTGAGGACGCTGCAGGATGTCGAGGCTCGGCGCGTCTTCGACGATCCGACCCTCATGCATGACCATCACCCGATCGGTCGCCTCGAGCACGATGCCCAGGTCGTGGCTGATGAGGATCGCGGTGAAGTGCTCGGTGCGCTGGAGATCCTTGATGGTGTCCATGACGGCGTGCTGCACGAGCACGTCGAGCGCCGTGGTCGGCTCATCGAACACCATCAATTGCGGCTCGAGCGACAGTGCCAGCGCGATCGAGGTGCGCTGCCGCATGCCGCCCGAGAGCTCGCTCGGGTATCTGGCCAGCACTGCGGGGTCGAGACCGACCTTGCCGATCAGCTCGCGCGCCCTCGCATCCCGATCGTCGCGGGCCACGTGTCCGTGCGCGGCGAAGATGTCGCGGAAGTGGTTGCCGATCGTGCGCACCGGGTTCAGCGCGTTCATGCCCGACTGCAGCACCATCGCGAACCCGCCCTGGCGCTGACGGCGCAGCTCCTCGGCGTCGAGCTCGCGGATGTCGCGCCCGTCGAACAGGATGCGCCCGCCGCTGATGCGCGCCGGCGGCTTCTGGAGCCGTGTCAGCGCGAAGCCGAGCGTCGACTTGCCCGAGCCGGACTCGCCGACGAGACCGACGAACTCGCCGCGACGCAGCGTGAACGAGACGTCCTCGACGGCGGTGACCGGCGTGGTGCCGGGCGAGGCGTACTCGACCGACAGGCCCTGGACATCGAGCAGCACGTCATCCGTGGGGATGTTCGCTTCCATGGCGCTCATCGGCCCTTCCCCTCTCGCAGGCGCGGATTGGAGATCCCATCCACGCCGAAGTTGATCAGTGTCAGGCTCAGGGCGAGCAGGGCGATGCAGAGACCAGGGGCGAACAGCAGCAGCCACTGCCCGGTGAGCAGCGAGTTGGAGTTCTGCGCCCAGTAGAGCATGGTGCCCCAGCTGACGATGCTCGAGTCGCCGAGCCCGAGGAACTCGAGGCCCGCCTCTGCGAGGATCGCCGCGGTCGCCGCTCCGAAGAGCGTGCCCGCGATGATCGAGGTCATGTTCGGCAGGATCTCGCGGAACACGATGCGCGCCCTGCTGTCACCCGAGAACTGCGCCGAGGTGACGAAGTCGTTGCCTCGCAGCGACTGCGTCTGGCTGCGCAGCACGCGCGCACCCCAGGCCCAGCCGGTGACGACGATCACCGCGATGATCATCAGGATGCCGCCGTTCTGCAGGTACGCGGCGATCACGATCATCAGCGGCAGACCGGGGATCACCAGGAAGAGGTTGACGATGAAGCCGACCACCTCGCCCAGGAATCCGCGCATGTAGCCCCAGCTGAGCCCGATCAGCACGGCGACGATCGTCGAGAGGATGCCGGCGGCCATGCCGACCAGGAGGCTGATCTGCGAGCCGTAGATCAGCTGACTCAGGACGTCTTCGCCGGCGGCGGTGGTGCCGAGCCAGTGCGCGGCCGACGCGTCGGCGTTGCGCTCGAAGGTGTTCTCCTTCGGTCCGTACGGGGCGAGCAGCGGAGCGAACACCGCCACCAGCACGAACAGACCGAGGATGATGAGGCCCAGACGGGCCTTGCCGTTGGACCAGAGGGTGCCCACCATCCGGGCGAACGAGCGCCACGGGCTGGGAGCCGCGATCCGGTCGGAGGGAACCTTGACATTCATGGTGGAGGTCATCGGCGGGTCCTTGGATCCAGCACGCCGTACAGGATGTCGACGAGGAAGTTGGCGACGAGCACGCTGACGGTGATCATCAGGAAGAGCGCCTGCATGAGCGGGTAGTCCTGCCCGATCACGGCGTTGAAGAGCAGGTATCCGATGCCTGGATAGCCGAACACCTGCTCCACGAGGATCGATCCGCCGACCACGCCGCCGAGCGTGAGCCCGAAGCCGGTGAGGTTCGGCAGGATCGCGTTTCGTGCGGCGTAGCGGAGGGCGATGGTGCGACCGTGCAGGCCGTTCGCCTCGGCGAACGTCACGTAGTCGTCACCCAGGGTGTTGATCATCGCGTTGCGCATGCCGATGATCCATCCGCCGAGAGAGGTCAACAGGATCGTGACCGCCGGGAGGATCGCATGCTGCACGAGATCGATGAAGAAGTCCCAGGTGAAGCCCGGCGTGGTCGTCGCCGAATACGCGCCGGTGGTGGGGAACCAGTGCAGCACGTACCCGAAGAAGAACAGCAGCAGCAGCGCTGTCCAGAAGTAGGGGAAGGTGCTGAGGAAGGAGCCGGTCAGCGTCGGCAGCGAGTCCAGCCACGTGCCGCGGCGCCAGGCGGCGGCGGTGCCGATCAGGGTGCCGATCACGAACGCGAGGATCGTGACGATGCCGACGAGGCCGATCGTGTACGGTAGCGCGGTCGAGACCATGCTCGACACGGTCTGAGGGTAGAACGTGTACGAGACACCGAAGTCGAGTCGTGCGACCTGACCGAGGTAGGCGACGTACTGATCCCAGATCGAGCCGGTCGGCACACCGAGCTGCGCCTCGATCGCGGCTCGCGTCGCATCGGACACCGGGCCGTTCTGCGAGAGCTTGGCGATGGCGGCGTCGGCAGGCGAGCCGGGCATCAGTCGCGGAAGGAAGAAGTTCAGAGTGATGGCCGCCCACAGCGTGAGGACGAACAGCCCGATCTTCTGGAAGACGTACTTCATCGGTCGTCCTCCTTCACGCGCTCGAGCCGGGTGAAGATGCCCAGCGGTGCCGAGTCGTAGTTCTGCGGGATCATGTACGGGTCATCCTCTGAGGGCCAGCCGGTGAACTTGGAGTCGTTGAACAGGCCCCAGATGCCGCCGTAGTAGAGGCCGATGACCGGCATCTCCTCGTAGACGATCGCCTGCAGCTCCTGCACGATCTCGGTCTGGCGGGCGGGGTCGACCGTCTCGCGATACTCGGCGAGCAGCGCGTCGGCCTCATCCGACCGGTACCGCTCGAAGTTGTTCGCGGTCGTCTCGCCGGACGGCACGTAGAACTCGCTCGAGAGCAGGTTGTTGTATGCCTGGTAGACGTCGCCGTTGCCCATGCCGCCGATGGCCATCTCGAAGTCGCCGTTGCTGATGGCGCTCTGGTATCCGGCCGGCTGCGGGAGCTTGAGCGTCACCTTGACGCCGACGTCGGCGAGTTGGCTCTGCACGGTCTGCGCCGCGCGGGTCCAGTCGGAGAATCCGTTGGCCGTCGTGAGCGCGAACTCGAGCTGCTCGCCGTCTGCACTCACCAGCCGGTCGCCGTCGAGGGTGTACCCCGCCTCGGCGAAGGCCGCGAGTGCGGCATCCCTGTCCTGCGTGATCATGCCCTGATCGGGGATGCCGGGGTCGAGGAACTCCTCCTGGTTCGGGAGCACGAGGCCGGTCTGCCCTGCGGGCTCCATGTAGCCCTCGGAGGCGGTCTCGGCGATCTCCTCGCGGTCGAGCGAGAGGGCGATGCCGCGGCGCACGTTCACGTCGTCGAACGGCGCGACCTCGAGGTTGGGCATCAGCGCGATCACGCCTCCCGGCGGGAACCACCAGTCGTTGTTCTCACTGGCCGCACCCCACGTGCCCTCGACGTCGGAGATGAACGAGTACGCCCAGTCGTAGCCGCGGGTGACGGTGTCGAGCTGCGAGTTCGTCGACGGCAGGATGATGTGCTCGATCTCGATCTTGTCGGCCTGCCAGTAGTCGGGGTTCTTGTCCATCGAGTACTGCTGGTCGTTGTAGTTGCCCAGCACGAACGGGCCGGTGCCGACCGGGTTCTCATTGCGGTACGTGCCCGGGTCCTTCACGTCCGACCAGAGGTGCTCCGGCACGATCATGGTCTGGCCGAGGATCGGCAGCGAGGGCGCGTCATCGGTCTGCAGGTGCATGATGACGTCGTCGCCGTCGACCTCGACGGTCTCGAGGTGCTGCCAGGCGCCCTTGATGTCGAGGGAGGGGTTGTCCTTCAGCAGCTGGAACGTGAACGCCACGTCGTCGGGTGTCAGCTTCTCGCCGTCGCTCCACTCGACGTCATCGCGGATCGTCATCACGACCGTCCGGGCATCGGGCTGCGACCATTCGCTCGCGAGCCACGGGTTCTCGGTTCCGTCGAGCGGATTCACCAGGATCAGGGGCTCATAGATCCACCGCGACGCGGTGCGCGTGTTGGTGAGGTACGGGTTGAAGTTCCGCGTGAAGAACGGGTTCCCCTTGTCCGCGTTGATGAGCATCGTGTCGTCGCCGATCGATGGATCGGGCTGCGAACTGATCTGGATGCTGCAACCGCTGAGCACGACGGCCGCTGCCGCCAGTCCCACGATCGCGGCTCTCCGCCAGCGCCGGAGCATGTGCGTCTTCGCCACACTGCCACCTCATGTCGTCTGTGTCATGAAGGGGGTCCCACGGGTCGGGGCACCCCGCGACCGAAGCCGCATCAGCAATTGTAAGCGCATACATTTGGCCGCTGCAACCCCCTCGCATGACTCCGAGAGCCCCCACTCCCCTGCGACGACCGGCGTGGGAGCGGTGTCACACCCCGTCTCAGTCGGGGCGCTGGGAGCTCTCGCGGACGAGGATCTGCACGGGCAGGCGCACCGTCATCGGCTCGCCGTCCGGGTTCTCGAGACGTCGCGAGAGCAGCTGCACGGCGGCCCGCCCGAGATCGATCATCGGCTGGCGGACGGTGGTGAGGGCGGGACGCGACAGCGCCGCCGCCTCGATGCCGTCGAAGCCCGTGACCCGGACATCGTGGGGCACGCGGATGCCGGCCGATCGGAACGCGTCGATCGCCCCGAGGGCCATCTGGTCGTTCGCGGCGATGAGTGCGGCGGGGACGCCGTCGGCGATCAGCTGTTCGGCCGCCCGCCGCCCGGATGCGCGGGTGAAGTCGCCGCGCAGCACCGTCACGGCATCCGTCGCGATGCCCGCCTCGGCGACCGCCGCGGCGAAACCCTCCCAGCGCTGGGCGCCGTCGGGCGAGTCCTCGGGGCCGGCGAGAAAAGCGAGCGTCCCCTGATCGGCCTGCGCGAGCACCAGTCTGGTCAGCTCCGACATCGCCTCGGCGTTGCTGACGGTCACGTGGTCGTAGCTGTCGCCGCGCGCCGGCCCCGAGAGCACCACCACGGGGATCCGCTGAGCGAGCCGGGCGAGCACGTCGTCGGGCACGCTCTGCGCCAGCACCATCAGCCCGTCGACGCGTCCGGCGATGTCCCGCACGGTCTCGCGCGTCGGATCGTCACGGCCGACGCCGATCATGAGCACGAAACCCTGCTTCCAGGCTTCGAGCTCCGCTCCGCGCAGCACCTCGTCGAGGAACAGCATGGTCGGATGCGGTGCGCCCGCGTCGGCGGACGCCTGCTCGACCGTGAACGGCGGCGCCTCGCCCTGGTCATCGGCCAGCACGTCGAGGACGGGCGCGTCCTCCGAGGCATCGAAACCGGGGAAGTACAGCCCGAGCACGCCGGTGCGGCGCTCGGCCAGACCGCGCGCGCTGCCGCTGGGCACGTAGCCGAGCGCCGAGACGGAGTCGAGCACGCGCTCGCGCGTGGCGGGGCGCACGGCATCCGGCTGCCGCAGCACGCGGGATACCGTCGCGATCGACACTCCGGCGCGGTCTGCGACGTCGTAGACGGTCGCCCTCTTGCTCACGCTCGGTCCTCCTCCGCTTGCGTGTGCACCAGGCTACCCGGCGAGCGAGTCACCGCCTGCGTGCTTCGAGTGAGCCGTGAGGGCGGGCGCTGATCTCGCCGAGTTCGCGGCCCCGGGTCTCACTCGACACGACCTCGAAGCCCGCGTCGGCGAGAAGCCCGGCGAGCGCGTCGGCAGACCAGAAGTACGCCGGCGCGACGGCATGCGCGAACGGCTCGCGCGGCTCGCCGTCGAAGAAGCCGATCAGGATGCTGCCTCCGGGAGCCAGCACGCGGGCGAACTCTTCGAGGATCCCGGGGATGTCAGCCGGCGAGGTGTGGATCAGTGAGTACCAGGCGAGGATGCCTCCGACCGACCCCGCCGCGAACGGCAGGTCGCGGAACGAGCCGACGTCGAAGGAGATGCCCGGATGCCGTTTCCTCGCCGTCGCGATGAACTCCTCCGACAGGTCGATCCCCTGCGCCACGCGTTCGCCGAGACTCAGGAGCTCGGTCCAGTGCCCGGGCCCGCAGCCGGCATCCAGCAGCAGGCCGGAGGCCGTGTCACGCCAGGCCTCGATGAGCGCAGCATCCCGGGCATCCATCTGCTCGATCGCACCGGCGAGCTTCACGTACTCCGCGGCCCGCGCGTCGTAGGCAGCGGCGACGCCCGCGTCCGAGGTGCCTTCCATCAGCTGCGCGCGGCGAGCGCTGCCTGATACAGGTCGCGCGACGACAGGCCCGTCGCCGCGGCGACCTCGGCGCAGGCCGCCTTGAGACGCACGCCGGATGCCACGAGTCGCTGCACCTGCGCGAGAGCGTCTTCCGCCGACGCCTCACGAGGCGCTGCACCCTCGACCACCACGACGATCTCGCCCTTGACGCCCGCCGTCGCCCACTCGACGAGCTCGGCGGAGGTGCCGCGGCGCACCTCTTCGTAGAACTTGGTCAGCTCGCGGCAGACGGCGATGCGGCGGTCGTCGCCGAAGGCTGCGCCCATATCGGCGAGCGACGACGCCAGGCGGGCGGGAGATTCGAAGAAGACCATGGTGCGTGGCTCTGCGGCGAGCGCCCGCAGCGTCGAGCGCCGATCCCCGGGCTTGCGCGGCAGGAACCCCTCGAACGTGAAGCGGTCGGTCGGCAGTCCCGAGATGGAGAGCGCCATCAGCACTGCGCTCGGCCCCGGGATCGCCGTCACCGTCACTCCCTGAGCGACCGCCTCGGCGACGAGCCCGTACCCGGGGTCGCTGATGGCCGGCATCCCCGCGTCGCTCACGACGACGACATCCGTCTCGACCGCGAGTGCGGCGAGCTCCGCCGCTCTCTGCTTCTCGTTGTGATCATGCAGTGCGATCAGCCGGGGGCGGTTCGAGATCTGCAGAGCCTGCATGAGCCGCTGCGTGGTGCGCGTGTCCTCCGCGACGACGACCTCGGCGTTCTCCAGCACCTCGACGAGGCGACGCGAGACATCCCCGAGGTTTCCGATCGGTGTTGCGGCGAGGATGATCACCCGCCCAGCTTAGGCGGCGCCCATCGGCGGAGTGTCTAGGCTGGTGCGGTGACCGCGCCCCTGCCTCTGCTGCCTCCGCCCGAGCAGCGACTGACGCGCTACGAGCGACTGCGCGACCGCGTGCTGCAGGACCCCGACTGGGGGCGCATGGTGCGCTGGTTCGCGCCGCTCGTGGTGACGGCCCTGGCCGCCGTGCTGCGCCTGGTCAACCTCGGCCATCCGCACCAGCTCGCCTTCGACGAGACCTACTACGTCAAGGACGCCTGGTCGCTGTGGACTCTCGGATACGAAGGCACCTGGGGCAAGGATGCGAACGAGGCGTTCATCACACTGCAGCAGCTGCCGCTGTCGGATGCCGGGTCGTTCGTCGTGCATCCACCCCTGGGCAAATGGCTGATCGCCCTGGGGATGGCCATCGGAGGACCCGACAACACGGTGGGCTGGCGCATCGCGACGGCACTGCTGGGCGCCGCCACCGTGCTGCTCGTCTATCTGGTCGCCCGCCGCCTGACCGGCTCGATCGTGGTGGCGACGGTCGCCGGCACCCTGCTGGCGATCGACGGCCTCAGCATCGTGATGAGTCGCACGGCCCTGCTCGACGGCCCTCTGACGTTCTTCCTCATGCTCGGCGCGCTCTTCATCCTGATCGACCGCGACCGGGTGATCCCCGTGCTGGAACGCGCAGACCCCGATACCGACCCCGACTCCCCCGCGCCGATGTGGGGTCCCGTGCTCTGGCGGCGTCCGTGGCTGATCGCCGCAGGTGTCGCGCTCGGCGCCGCCTGCGCCGTGAAGTGGTCGGGGCTCTATGCGCTCGCGGCCTTCGGCCTGTACGTCGTGGTGACGGATGCCCTGGCACGACGCCGCGCGGGCGTCGTGCTCTGGCCCACCGCGGCGGCCTTCCGTCAGGGACCGGTCTCCTTCGTGCTGCTCGTGCTGCCGGCGCTCGCCACCTACCTCGCCAGCTGGACGGGGTGGCTCGTCACCGCCGGCGGCTATGCCCGGCAGAGCGATCCGAGTCCGCTGATCGCGCTGTGGAACTACCACGAGGCGATCCTGAACTTCCACGTCGGTCTCAGCAAGGGCCACCCGTACGCGAGCCCCGCGTGGGAGTGGCCTCTGCTGCTGCGCCCCACAGCCGTCTGGGTGGGCAGCGACCCCGGGCCCTGCGGCGTCGATCACTGCATCGCAGTGATCTCGACGATCCCCAACCCGCTGATCTGGTACGCCGGTGTCGCCGCGGCTCTCTACCTGCTCTACCGCCTCGTGCGCGGGTGGGCCGAACGTCGCCCCGTCGGTCCAGCCCTCACGTTCCCCCTGGTCGGGCTCGCGGCGACGTACGTGCCCTGGCTGCTGTTCCCTGAGCGGACGATCTTCCAGTTCTACACGGTCGCGATGGCGCCGTTCCTCGTGCTCGCACTCGCGGTCGTTCTCCGTCAGATCGCGGGACGCCGGGAGGATCCGCTGCACCGCCGGCAGTCGGGCGAGCGCACCGTGATCGTCTTCCTCGCCGTCGTGGTGCTGGTCTCCGCGTTCTTCTATCCGGTGTGGACCGGCATGAGCGTGCCCTACCAGTTCTGGCTCCTGCACAACTGGCTGCCCGGCTGGATCTGACCCGACCAGCGGCAGCACGTGCGCGCGGTCAGCCCTCGACCACTCCGTCGCGCTCGCCGGCCACCCCCGGGCGAGAGACACCGCGTGTCAGGCGGGCGACGACCAGCAGCACCGCAGTGAGGCCGATCGTGAGCAGCAGCTGCACACGCGCAGCCTCGTCGATCATGGTGAGCGCGATCACTCCGGCGAGCAGCGCCAGGCACAGCCACGACAGCCAGGGGAAGCCCCACATGCGCATCGGCATCGCCGCACCCTCACGATCGGCACGGCGGCGGAGGATGATCTGCGAGACCGCCGTCGCCGTCCAGATGATGAGCAGCGTCGATCCGACCACGTTGAGCAGCGCCGGCAGCACCACATCGGGGAACGCCCAGTTCAGCCCGACCGTGATGAAGCCGAACGCGACGGAGGCGAGCACGGCCACGACCGGCACGCCCGTCGACGTCGTGCGCGTCGCCGCGAGCGGTGCGAGCCCGCGCTCACCGAGCGAGTAGGCCATTCGCGACGCGCCGTAGATGTTCGCGTTCATCGCCGACAGCAGCGCGATCACGACGATGAGGTCCATCACGAGGCCGACGCCCGGCAGCTGCAGAGTGTCGAGCACTGCGGAGAAGGGACCGTCCTTGACGGCGGGATCGTTCCACGGGAGCACCGACACGATCACGAAGATCGAGCCGACGTAGAAGATCAGGATGCGCACGAGGACCTCGCGCACGATCCGGCGGATGTTGCGTGCGGGGTCGTCGGACTCCGCCGCCGCGATCGCGACGACCTCGGTGCCGCCGAACGCGAAGACCACGATGAGGAGCGCCGCCGCGATGCCCGTGAGGCCGTTCGGAGCGAAGCCGCCGTTGTCGACGAGATTGCCGATGCCGGTCGCGGGCACGCCGGGGATGAAGCCCAGGATCGCGCACACGCCGACCACGAGGAACACGATGATCGCCGCGACCTTGATCGCCGCGAACCAGAACTCGAACGTGCCGTAATTGCGCACCCCGAAGAGGTTGACCGCGGTCAGGGCGACGACGAAGACGAGCACCCACGCCCAGGCCGGGATGCCGGGGATCCAGGCCGCGATGATCCCGGCGGCGCCGGTGGCCTCGGCGGCGATCACGACGACGAGCTGGATCCAGTAGAGCCACCCGACCGCGCTGCCGGCGCTGCGGCCCATCGCCTTCTGCGCGTATGAGCTGAAGGCTCCTGAGCTCGGGCGGGCGGCGACCATCTCGGCGAGCATCGCCATGATCAGCACGACGATGCCGCCGGCGACGAGGTACGAGATGAGTACGGCAGGACCGGCGATGCTGATCGCCTGTCCCGACCCGACGAACAGTCCGGCGCCGATCGCCCCGCCGAGTCCCATCATCGAGATCTGCCGACGGGTCAGCCCGGGGTGCAGACCTTTGGTCGTGGTCGTCGTGGTGGGAACCTCGGTCATGCGCGTGCCTCCTGCGTGCGATGAGCAGACTGCTCAGCCTACGCGGCTCCGCCCGCCGTCCAGGATCGCAGCCTGAGCTCACCGCGCGAGCGGGAGGTCTGCGGGGTCGCGCACCGGGAGCCGGCACACGAACGAGCGGCAGTCGAACGCCTGCTCCATCGCGTCGCCCTTGCCGTCGAACAGCTCGAAGCCGGCATCCGCGAATGCCTGGGCCTGCACCGGGGTGACGATCGCGACGACGTCCGCGTCGGCCCTGCGGGCTGCCGAGGCGAGTGCACCCTCGGGCGTCTCGGTGACGACGACGAGCTGCCTCGGCGCATCGACGAGCCCCGCTGCCACACGCAGCAGGCTGCCGTGCGCGAACGGCTGTGCGATGGCGGGCGCGGCATGCTCGCGCACGCGTTCCGCAGCTGCCTCGCGATACCGATCCCCCGCGCCGAGACGCCAGGCGGTGAGGGATGCCGCAGCCACGGCCGCCGCATCCGACGGCAGATCGCCGTCGGTCTGATCGGGCGCTGCGGCGATGCCGTGCTCGGCGAGCAGCGGGTCGCCCTCGAAGCCCTCGATCGCCGCGTCGAGCAGTGTGCGTGCCTCCACCGCCCACGCCGCCTCGCCCGTGGCCGCGGCGAGCGCGAACAGCCCGTCGGCCAGGAGAGCGACATCGGCCGCGGTGGCGACCGCACCCGAGGCGACCCCGTCGAGCGACGCCCGCACGAGAGCCCCGGTCGCATCCCTGTTGACTCGCAGCACGTACTCGGCAGCCTCGGCCGCGGCCCGCACCCAGGACCCTTCCGCCAGAGAAGCTCCCGCGCGGGCGAGACCGGTGATGGCCAGACCGTTCCATCCCGTGATGACCTTGCCGTCGACGGCAGGGAGCTCGAGACCGGTCCTCTCGGAGGGCGGTCGCAGGTAGTAGCCGCCCTCGCTGCGTTCGCCGTCGATCCACGACTCCGAGTCCTGAGCTGCGCCGAACCCGCCGAGCGCCCTGCGCAGCGTGCCCAGGAGGAAGTCGGCGATGCCGCGCGCGGTCGCGTCGTCACCCGCGTCGAGCGCCACGTCGAGCAGCTGCGCGTTGTCGGTCAGCATCCGCTCGTAGTGCGGCACGCTCCAGTCGCGTCGGGTCGCGTAGCGGAAGAACCCTCCATCGGCATCGCGCAGATCGGAGGCGGCCATCGCGGCGAGCGCCCGGTCGGCCGACTCGGCGGCATCCGGGGCCTCTCTGCGCACGAGCGGTGTCTGCAGCATCCTCAGGGTCGTCGCGACCGGGAACTTCGGCGCATCGCCGTAACCGCCGAAGCGGCGATCCTCCCGAGCCGCGATCGTCCGCGCCGTGCCGGCGAGAGCATCGGCGTCCGGAAGATCGGAGGGGGTCGAGGCGCCTGCGCGGGCGAGGGCGTCCGTGACGGCATCCGCAGACTCCTCGGCCTGGGCACGGCGCTGGGTCCACGCCTCCTGCACCGCGGCGAGCACGTCACGGAACGCGGGCATCGGCTGTCGCGCCTCGGGCGGCCAGTAGGTTCCGGCGTAGAACGTGCGGCCCCGCGGCGTCGTGAAGACGGTGAGGGGCCAACCGAGATTCTGCGTGAACGCCGAGGCAGCTGCCATGTAGGCGCCGTCGACGTCGGGATGCTCCTCGCGGTCGACCTTCACCGCGACGAAGTCGCGATTGATCAGCACAGCCGTGTCGGGGTCGGCAAACGACTCCCTGGCCATCACATGACACCAGTGGCAGGTCGAATACCCGATCGAGATCAGCAGCGGCACATCGCGGCGCTGCGCCTCGGCGAAGGCCTCCGGGCCCCAGGGATACCAGTCGACAGGATTGTCGGCGTGGGCGCGGAGGTACGGGCTGAGCGTGTCGGCGAGCCGGTTCGTCATACGTCCACGCTACGCCGATCGGCGCCTGACGAGACGGTCAGGAGACGAGCAGCTCCGCCGGCCGGGATGCCGCATAGCCGACGAGCGGCAGCGCACGCTCGGCAGCGAGGGCGATGCGCGCGTGGAGCACGTCGGAGGCGATCACGTAGCCGTCGAAGTCGGTGTCGCTGGCGTAGACACCCAGGGGCAGCGTCAGCGCCTGGAAGAACGCGAACAGCGGCCGCAGCTGGTGCTCGATGATGAGCGCGTGGCGTTCCCCGCCGCCGGTCGCCGCGAGCAGCACCGGCTTGCCGACGAGCTCGTACTGACCCACGAAGTCGAACAGGTGCTTGAAGAGGCCGGTGAAGGATGCGCGGTAGACGGGGCTGCCCACGATCAGCAGGTCTGCCGCCTCGATCGCCACCAGCTTCTCCTCGACGCGCGCCGGAAGCTGGTCGCGACGCAGCGCTCCTGCGAGCGACGGGCCGATGTCGGTGAGCTCGATGACCTCGATCTCGACCTCGGCCCGCTCGGCGATCGCCCCGGCGATCGCACGGATGAGCGCCGTGGTCTTGCTGGGCTCGTGCAGAGATCCGGAGACGGCGACGACGCGGTAGGGAGCTGTCATGCGGACGACGCTACTCACGACGACGCCCCATGTCGCGGGAAGCGACACGGGGCGTCATCTGTCGACACGGAGCGTGTCAGTTCACGTCGTCGGGGTGCGATCCGACCCGACCAGAGCCGTCGAGCGGGTCGAGGGCGTCGATCGCCGCGACCTCGGCGTCGGTGAGCTGGAACCCGAACACGTCGAGGTTCTCGCGCAGGCGCTCGGCGCGCACCGACTTCGGGAAGACGATGAATCCGCGCTGCAGGTGCCAGCGCAGCACCGCCTGCGCGGGGGTGACGCCGTGCGCCGCCGCCGCCTCGGCCACCGCCGGCGTGCCGAACAGGTCGTACTTGCCCTGGCCGAGCGGGCCCCACGACTCGATGCGGATGCCGTGCTCGGTCGCCCAGTCGACGACGTCGCGCTGCTGGTAGGCCGGGTGCAGCTCGATCTGGTTGACCGCCGGCGTCACGCCGGTCTCGGCCACCACGCGCTCGAGGTGCGGAACGAGGAAGTTCGAGACGCCGATGCTGCGTGTCAGTCCTGCCTCGCGCAGCTCGATGAGCCGAGCGAAGGCGTGCACGTAGTCGTCCTTCGCCGGAGTGGGCCAGTGCACGAGGTAGAGGTCGACGGCATCCAGCCCGAGCTTCTCGAGGCTCTCGCCGATCGCCGCACGCGGCTCGTCGTCGTGGTGGCGGTCGTTCCAGAGCTTGGTCGTGATGAACAGCTCGTCGCGCGGGATGCCGGAAGAGGCGATCGCCGCCCCGACGCCCTCTTCGTTGCCGTAGATGGCGGCCGTGTCGATGTGGCGGTAGCCGATCTCGAGCGCCTCGCTCACGGCTCGCTCGGTCTCGTCGGCCGGAACCTTGAACACCCCGTAGCCGAGCTGCGGGATGGAATGGCCGTCGTTCAGTTCGAGTGCAGGAATCGTCATGAATCCACCCTACGACCTGTGATGACAGGTCGACCAGGAGGAACCGCCGCCATCCTCGAGGCGACCCAGCCGACCAACCTCTCGAGCGGGCCCCTCCCGAACAGGATCGACCACAGCGTGGTCGCGAGAAGCAGCGCGACGGCCGTCGCCAACCAGAAGGCGTTGCTCGAGAAGAAGCCGCCGGGTCCTGCCACGAGCGCGACCGAGACGACGTGCACGCTGTAGGCCGACAGGGGCATCGACCCCAACGCCCCGAGCGGAAGGAGCACCGCACGCAACGGCCCGCTGAGCAGCACGCACAGCGCGATGACGGACAGCGCGAACCCGCCCGAGCCGAGGATCTCGGCCGTTCCGCCGGAGTGCGGTTCGACGGCGAAGATCGCCCGGATGACGGCCCCTCCCGGATCCGCTGCGGCCAGCGCCTCGGAGTAGGTGCTCCACCCCGCCGCGGGCTCGCCGCCGAAGATCACCGAGCCGGAGCCGAGGCGGGTGACTCCTCCGACGAGGCCCAGTCCGTAGCCGATGACCATGAGTCCGACGCCCGCGCCCAGCGTGATCGCCGCGGTCTCGACCTTCTCGACACGCAGGCGCCCGAGCGCCATGCCGGCGAAGACGAACGCGAGCCACGCGGTGATCGGATACGAGCCGTAGAGGACGAGGCTGACGCCCGCGCCGGTGGGGTTCAGGGTGAGTGCGGCGAGCAACGCGAGCAGCGCCGGTGCCGCGAGTGCCAGGATGCCGGCGGCGATCAGCAGCTTCCACGGCTGCCACCGGAGGAACGGGATGACGGCGACGTAGAGCAGTCCGTAGAGCGTGAGGATCACCGCGATCGGCGTGTTCAGCATCTCCAGCGCCAGACCGATCAGGAAGATGACCGCTCCGCGACCGATCAGCTGCAGGCGGAGGCTCGGCATCCGCTCGGGATCGGGCAGCACGCTGCGGCCGGTCATCAGGGCGATCGAGACGCCGGCGAGCACGGCGAACAGGATCGACGATCGCCCGTGCACCAGGTCGGTCCAGGTCGACAGGTCGAAGGGATCGAACGCCTCGGTCTCGCCGATGTGCGCTCCGGCCATGCCGAGGATCGCCAGCCCTCGGGCGACGTCGAGTCCGAGGATGCGCGGAGCCCGCCCGAACTCGTGGAACCACCGCGATGCGGGAGGAGGCTTCGACACAGTGCTCACGGATGAATCGTACGATGGGAGTTCTATGCCTTCCCCTGTGATCTTCTATCCTCCCGAGCTGCCGGTCAGCGCTGCGCGGGAGGAGATCGCCGACGCCATCCGCGACAACCAGGTCGTCATCGTGGCCGGAGCGACGGGCTCGGGGAAGACGACGCAGCTGCCGAAGATCTGCCTCGATCTCGGGCGCGAGCGCATCGCGCACACGCAGCCCCGACGACTCGCCGCCCGCACGATCGCCGAGCGCGTCGCCGAGGAGCTGCAGGTCGAGCTCGGCGGCCTCGTCGGATACAAGGTGCGCTTCACCGACAAGGTGTCCGACGACACGCGCATCGCGCTGATGACCGACGGCATCCTGCTCAATGAGATCCACCGCGACCGGCTGCTGCGCCGCTACGACACGATCATCATCGACGAGGCGCACGAGCGCTCGCTCAACGTCGACTTCCTGCTGGGCTACCTCGTGCGGATCCTTCCCGAACGACCTGACCTCAAGGTGATCATCACGTCGGCGACGATCGATCCCGAGAGCTTCGCCCGACACTTCGCGACGCGCGAAGGTGTGCCCGCGCCGGTGATCGAGGTGTCCGGCCGTACCTTCCCCGTCGAGATCCGCTACCGCGAGCAGACGGAGGAGACCGAGGAGTCCGACGAGGTGACCGCCATCGTCGCGGCCCTCCGTGAACTCGACCGCGAGGAGCCGGGCGACGTGCTGGTGTTCCTGCCGGGCGAAGCCGAGATCAGGGATGCCGCGGATGCCGTGCGCGGCGCGTACGCGAAGGATCGCTCCCCCACCGAGGTGCTGCCGCTGTACGGCCGGCTGTCGGCGGCGGAGCAGCACCGGGTGTTCGAGAAGAGCCGCGTCGCCGGTGTGCGGCGCCGGGTCGTGCTCGCCACGAACGTCGCCGAGACCAGCCTCACCGTTCCCGGCATCCGCTACGTGATCGACACCGGCACCGCGCGCATCTCGCGATACAGCAACCGCTCGAAGGTGCAGCGGCTGCCGATCGAGGCGATCTCGCAGGCCTCCGCGAACCAGCGTTCGGGCCGCGCCGGGCGCACGAGCGACGGCATCGCGATCCGCCTGTACAGCGAGGAGGACTTCGACAAGCGCGCGGAGTTCACCGAACCCGAGATCCTGCGCACCTCGCTCGCCTCGGTGATCCTGCAGATGCTGTCGCTCGGCTTCGGCGACATCACCGCCTTCCCGTTCCTCACCCCGCCCGACTCCCGGGGAGTCAAGGCCGCCGTCGACCTGCTCACCGAGCTGGGCGCCGTCACCGGCAGCGGAGACGCACCTCGACTCACCCGCATCGGTCGAGACATCTCCCGAATCCCGATCGACCCCCGCTTCGCCCGCATGCTGATTGAGGCCGGACGCCCCGGCGGCGCCGACGTCACCCGCGACGTGCTCGCGATCGTCGCCGGAATGTCGATCCAGGACGTGCGCGAGCGGCCGTCGCCGGAGGCGCCGCAGAGCGTGCGCGACGAAGCCGACCGCATGCATGCGCGCTTCACCGACCCGACGAGCGACTTCCTGTCGATCCTGAACCTGTGGAACCACCTCCGGGAGCAGCAGCGCGAGCTCGGTTCGAGCGCCTTCCGTCGCCTGTGCCGTTCGGAGCATCTCAACTACGTCCGGGTGCGTGAATGGTTCGACGTGCACCGTCAGCTGCGGTCGCTCGTGCGGGAGAAGGACTCCTCGCGCGGGGGGACCGCGGATCCGGATGCGATCCATCGGGCTCTGCTCGCCGGACTCCTGTCGCAGATCGGCATCCTCGACGAGCGCAACACCGGCAAGGGCCTCGATCCGAAGAAGAAGAGGATGGCGGAATACCGTGGCGCCCGCGGCATCCGCTTCTCGATCTTCCCCGGATCCGCCCTGCGCAAGAAGGCCCCGCAGGCGGTCATGGCCGCCGAGATCGTCGAGACCTCACGCACCTACGCCCGCACGGTCGCCGCGATCGACCCCGCCTGGGCGGAGGCGCTCGCGGGCGATCTCGCGAAGCGCCAGGTCACCGAGCCGCACTGGTCGAAGGATGCCGGCGCGGCGGTCGCGTACGAGAAGGTGACGCTGTTCGGGGTCGAGATCATCCCCCGGCGCCGTGTGCAGTTCGCCCGCATCGACCGGGCGGCGTCGCGTGAGATGTTCGTGCGACACGCCCTCGTCGAGGGCGAATGGGATCCGACGCGCATCGACAAGCGGGTCAGCGCTTTCTGGCGCAGCAACGCCGAACTGCGCAAGCGCCTCGAGAAGCTCGAGGAACGTGAGAGGCGTCGCGACATCCTGGCCGGCGACGAAGCGGTGTTCCGCTTCTACGACGAGCGGATCCCGACCGACGTCTTCGACGTGCGCTCGTTCGAGAAATGGTGGCGCGACGCGCTGGCCGCGACCCCGAAGCTGCTCGTGATGCGCGAGGCCGACCTGCTCGACGACGAGAGCAGGGCCGATCAGAGCGAGTTCCCCACCCGGTGGACGCAGGGCGACCAGGTGCTCGGGCTCGCGTACCGTTTCGAGCCGGGGGCGGCCGACGACGGCGTGAGCGTCGTGATCCCGTTGCCTCTGCTCGCGCAGATCGAGGACAGGGGCTTCGACTGGCAAGTGCCGGGGCTGCGCGCCGAACTCGTCACCGGCCTGCTCCGCGCACTGCCCAAGGCGATCCGACGGCACGTCGTGCCTGCGGCCGATTGGGCCGACAAGTTCGGTGCCGAGCTCGCCGGAGACGGCCCCGAGTCGCACGGCGGCCTTCCTCATCGCACGCTCAAAGAGGCGCTGGCACGCCTCATCCAGCCGCTCGCGAATCAGCTCGTCTCGGCTGCCGACTTCGAAGACGATCGCGTGCCCGCGCACCTGCGGATGAACTTCCGCGCCGTCGACGAGCGCGGGCGCGTCGCGGGATCGAACCGCGACCTCAGTGCGCTGCAGGCCGAGCTCGCCGACCGTGCGCGCAGCAGCGTGGCCCGGTCGATCGCGACCCCGCCCCGCCGCCCCGGCCCCTCGAAGGGACCGCAGCCCGCTGCCGCCGCCACCTCGATCGAGAAGGACGGCCTCACGGCCTGGACGTTCGGCGACCTGCCCGAGGTGCTCGACACCCGCGTGGCCGGCGGAGTGGTGCGCGGGTACCCGGCGATCGTCGACCAGGGGAAGACCGTCTCGGTGCGCGTCGAGTCCACGGCGGATGCGGCCGCCACCGCCACGCGGGCGGGCGTGCTGCGCCTCGTGCTGCTCGGTGTGCCCTCGCCCTCGTCGTACGTGCAGCAGCACCTCACCAGCCAGGAGAAGCTCGCACTCGCCGCGTCGCCCTACCAGTCGGCCGCCGCGCTCATCGAGGACTGCCGGGCCGCGGTCGTCCAGAGCACGATCGATCGGCTGGCGCCGGGCGGCCTCGTGCGCACCGAGGCCGAGTTCGTGCGCGTGCGCGACGCGGTGTCGGCGTCGCTCGTCGACGACCTCTTCGCCTGCGTGTCGCTCGTCGCTCGCATCCTCACGAAGACCCGCGATGTCGAGCGCGGCATCCGTTCGCAGAACTCCCTCGCACTGCTCGGGCCGCTGAACGACATCCGCACGCAGCTCTCGGGACTCCTGCACCCCGGGTTCGTCTCGGCGGCAGGCGTCGAGCGCCTCACGCACTTCCCGCGATACCTGGACGGGATGCTCGAGCGGCTGAAGACGCTCGCGAACGAGCCCGGCAAGGACCGCACGCGCATGAGCGAGTTCGAGCGCATGGCGAAGGCCTTCGAGGATGCCGGGGGCGCGATCCCGCTGCCCGCCGACGCGCCGCCGGCCCTGGTCGAGACCCGCTGGCTGCTCGAGGAGTACCGGGTGAGCGTGTTCGCGCAGCGTCTCGGCACCGCGCAGCCTGTCTCTCCGCAGCGGATCATGAAGGCGCTGTCGTCTCGGGGGTAGCCTGAATCCATGGCTCGCGCGATCGTCTACACAGAGTTCGGTTCTCCTGATGTGCTGCACCTGATCGAGATTCCCGATCCGATCGCGCTCAGCGGCGAGGCCGTGGTGCGCATCGAGGCGGCGGGTGCCAACCCGATCGACGCCAAGCTCCGCAGCGCGAAGCGCCCCTCACCGCCGATCACCGAGCCGCGTGCCGTCGGGTTCGACGGCGCCGGGGTCATCGAATCGCTCGGCGACGACGTCGACGGATTCGCGGTGGGCGACCGCGTCGCGATCCGCGACACGGTCGGCACCTACTCGAGCATGCTCGCCGTACCGGTCGACAAGCTCGTCGCGCTGCCCGATTCCGTCACCGCAGCGGAGGGGGCCGGCATCGGCATCCCCGCCGGCACCGCCTATCAGGCGCTCCGCTCGCTCGGAGTCACGGACGGCGACGTGCTTCTCGTGCACGGCGGTTCGGGCTCGGTCGGCCAGGCAGCCGTGCAGTTCGCCGTCGCCTGGGGCGCCACCGTCATCGCGACCGCCAGCCCGGCCAGACACGATCAGCTGCGTGACCTCGGTGCGATCCCGGTCGCATACGGAGACGGGCTGCTGGAGCGCGTACGCGAGGCCGCACCCGTCGGGGTGACGGTCGCGCTCGACTGCGCGGGGACCGATGAGGCCATCGAGGTGTCACTCGAGCTCGTCGCCGACCGCGAGCGCATCGCGACGATCGTCCGCGGCCCCGATGCCGCGTCGTTCGGTATCCGGGCGTTCTCGGGCGGTTCACCCGTGCCGCTCACCGAGCAGGAGCTCGCGTGGCGCGCGGAGGCCCTCGGCGCGACCGTCGACCTGCTGGCGGCGGGCGACTTCACGATCGAGCTCGGCCCCGAACTGCCGCTGAGCGAGGCGGCACACGCTCATGAGCTCATGGAGTCCGGAGCCGCCTCGGGCAAGATCGTGCTGATCCCGTAGGCCGCTCAGGACCAGACGCGGGCAGCCGTGGACGCCGTCGCCATGGAGAGGGAATTCGCGGCGATCAGTCGGCGCGTGGCCTCGGCCAGCAACGCTCTCATGCTCTCGAGCGCGTTCGACCACTCCCGCTGGGCACGGTCATAGGCCCGTTGCGCTTCCCCGTCCCAGGTCGATTTCAGTAGCGTCGCCTCGGAATCGAAGGCGTCGAGTTCGTGCTCGATGGCTTTCACGGTGAGCGCGAGCTCTGCGACGGTCTGTGCCACGGCGTCGTGACGAACAGCGACCTTCATCGTTCCTCCGAGAGTTCGTTCGAGAGATCCAGCTCGCGAAGCACGTACGGCTGCGAGACGGCATCGGTGAGGTAATACGTGTAGAAGATCACCGCGGCTTCGTCGGCGGTGAAGATCTCGTTCGAGAACACGCGCACCGCTCGGTCGTCGCTGATGGGGATGAGGGTGGTCCTGCCGTCTGCGGGCTCGGGCCGTCCGACCGTGTACAGGTGCGACTCACCGTCGGGGCCGGGAAGCCGCACCTCGACGGTCATAGCGTCCGCGGAGCCTGCGGCCTGCATGAAAGAGTCCGTCGCCCGCTCACGAAACCCAACGATGCTGCGTGAGTCCGCGCCTCGCCAGATGACGTACGTGTGCTCGTTCTCGGTACCCAGGAGGCGGAGCATAAGTCGCAGGTGTTCGGACGCGGGGCGTCGATTCTCCGTGATCCACCCCATCTGGCCGCTGGTGAACTGTTGGGCGTGAGTTCTGCGATTGGTCACGGCACAATCTCTATTTCCACTCGTGTGACAAGGATCTTTTCCCCGTCCAGCTTTCCGCGGGCCGGTGTCCCTCCGTCGACGGCTTCATCGAACTGTCGTTGGGTGCTGCCCGGTCTGTTGTAGCCGTCGATGGCGTTCCCGGATTTCACTTCAATGCCCGTATACGTGTTGGGGCCATCATCATTCTTCACCAGGCCGTCGTACGACCGTCCATTCTGCGGCGAACCCTCATAGTCGACTTTCACCTTCGAACGGATCACATCAGACTGCTCCCGCCTCTCATATTGCTCGAGCCCGATCTTCTCTTTGTCGACCCAAGGCGGGGGATTCTCACCGGCAGCGAACTTTCCCTCGTAATCGCGCCGATCTCCGCGGTTGAGGCCGTGAACGCGGTCACCAGCCCCGTGGCTCTCGGTGAGCCATCGGCAGGCGGCGTCGCCCATCATCGTCGCGCCTGCACCGGCCACTCCGACTCCGGCGACGACCAGTGCGGGCGAACCTGCCAGCGCACCGGCTCCGGTGAAGGTGATGGCGCCGCCTCCGGCTGCCAGCGCCGCGCCGCCGAGGAAGGTTGCAGCGCCGCCCAGGAGTTCGAGGATGATGTCGGGGTGTTCCCAGAGCGTCTGCGCCGAGATCGCGAGCATGTCCATCGCGGCTCGGAACGGCTGGACGACAGCGAGGTTGACGATCACCTCGGTCGTCGCGTGCTGTGTTCGTGTCGCGGCCTCCGCGTCGGTCAGCGGAATCCGCGCCGCATCCGCGGCATCGTCCAACCGGATCGCGCAGTCGCGCGCATAGACCTCGAGAGTCGCCCGGGCGTTGAACAGGACCTCCCGCGCTTCATCGTGTGCAGGACCTGACGGATCGACGAAGGGCACGTCGGCCTCGGGGTGCCGGAGCCCTTGCCCGACGCGCAACTCCCGCACGTGTGCACGGTGGGCGGCCAGCGCCGCAGCAGCCTGTTGCTCTGCCTCGTTCCAGAGAGTGATCGCACGGTCGGCTTCGTCCTGCGCCCACTGCAACGCGTCGGCCCACGTGAACAGTGCGCTCGCACCCGCGCGGAGCGACTCGCCCGCATGCTTCCAGTGCAGCAGCTGCCGCTCGAACCGGTCGAGGTAGGCCTCGTAGGCAGCGCCTCTCCACGTGCCGTCGTCATCCAGCGTGGCGAGGTCATCGCGTGCACGGGTGGCTTCAGCGCCACGAGCCTTCCACGCTTCCGCGGTCGCCCTGACCTCGGACACCGAGCCCGGCACGAGGTCCGCCGCCGACTGGGTCTGCCCCAGCTCCATCAGTCGTCCCAGATCATCGCGTCGACTTCGGCCTTCGCCGCATCGGTGCCTTCGTCGAAGATCCGAGCGGTCGTGCTCAACCTGTCTGCGAAGTCTTCGGTGTCGGCCACACGGACGCAGAGCCCGTCGGACCATGCGCTGCTGAAGCGCGTCGCGGCTGCGACGACCCACTCGTGTCCGGCGTCAGCAGGCTTCCCGGCATCGGACGAGCCCAGCTCGCCGACGATGCGACGCGCCTTCGACGCCATCGCACGCAGCACGTCGGTGTCGACTTCGTAGAATGCTCCGCCCGCGACTGCCATGCGTCGACGTTAGCAAGCGATACGTCGTCATATGGAGACAGCAAGAAGTATGCCGATACTCTCGCAAAAGGACACCAGCCCACCCCCGACGGTGACACGTCAGAGGTGGGCCGGTGCTGATCTCTCGACCGATCAGGCGGGCGCGACCGGCCTCCCGATCGACAGCATCAGACGGTTCGCCCAATTGAAGAACGCGGCACCGTGGATCACGTCGGCGATCTCGAGGTCATCGAGTCCCGCCGCCCGCAGCCGGGCGATCCCGTCGGCGCCGAAGGTGCTGGGCGTGTCGGTCAGGGCGACGGAGGCCGCGACGACCGCGTTCCACCGCTCCCCGAGGTCGGCGTCGACTCCCTGATCCAGCAGGAGATCGACGTCGTCGACCCGCTTGCTGTGGTGCGCCGCGAAGCGCGAGTGCACCGAGGCGCAGAACACGCAGCCGTTGCGACGCGAAGCCGCGGTTGCCGAGAGCTCGCGCTCGGCCCGGGGAAGACCCTCCTTGGCGTTGTAGAAGATGTCCTTGTCGACGAGCGTGCGCGCCTTGAGCACCTCGGGGTCGCGCGCCAGCAGCCGGAAGTAGTCGTTCTTCGCCCGAGAGGCGTCGACCAGACCGTCGTAGTGGCGCTCGGTGAGCTCCTCCTCCGCGAGCGGCGGCAGATGCGGGGTCCACCCCACCTCGGCTCGCGTGAACGCCTCGGGGTGCGGTGCGTCATCGCGCAGAAGCTCGGTCATGCTGCCTCCTCCTCGGAGTCGGATGCCGCGGCGATGCCGGCGGCGGAGAGAACCCTCAGGCCCGTGATGACGCGCTGCTGGAACGCGAGGAACGAGACGAGCTGCGAGAGGGTGACGATGCCGTCGGCCGACCATCCCGCATCCACCAGCCGCTGGATGTCGACGGCCGCGGATTCGCGCGGCCGGAACACGAGCAGGTGCGTGTGCGCGAGGGCGGCGGCGACCCGCCCGCCGAGCGCCTCTGCGACCTCGGGCGACGGCGCGTAGCGCTCGCCCTCGGTGTTCTCGCCCTGCAGTCCCGCTTCGGTGTACGAGCCGAAGGGCCCGGTCACCGCAGCGTTCGTGGCCTCGGCGATCACGACGGTGGCGCGCTGCGGGTCCACAGCCAGGGCCCGGTCTGCGTAGAACTCGGCCGTCGCATCCGCGTCGCCGGCGAGGCGCGTGGCGAACGCGGCGATCAGCTCGCGCTCGGCCTGCGACACCTCCTCCGTCGACACCGGCGCGAAGAGCGCGTCGAAGCTCGCCTGCAGCTGCTCCCTGGTGACGGGGCGGCGGCGCCGCAGCGCATCGAGCTCGGGCGTCCCCCCTACGATCTGATCGACGATGTCGGTGGTCATGCCTTCTCCTTGATGGTGTCGGTGAGGGTGTAGCCGAGAGCGGGGGCGACCTGCTCGGCGAAGAGCTCGATCGAGCGCAGCACGTGCTCGTGCGGGGCGTCGACCGAGTGCACCTGGAACGCGACCTCGGTCGCCCTGTCGAGCGTGGCATCTGCGGCGAGGGACTCGGCGACCTCCTCCGGGGTGCCGAGGTGGGTGTCGAGGGCCACGATCAGCTCATCGAGGGTGTCGCCGGGGATCGTCTGGCCCTGTCGGCGGAACCCCTCGGCGGCACGACGCAGCCCGACCTCAGCGAAGCGCAGGGCCTCCGCGCGGTCATCCGCGACGAACACGGTGCGCGAGGCGGTGACACGCGGGGCGACGCCGTCGGGGAGAGCCTCGAGGTACGCGTCGATGATCGGATCCTGCAGCGCCGAGAGCGGGGCGTGCAGCGCGTCCGTCGACCGCGGCTGAGTGCGCGAGAGCAGGAGGCCATGCCCGTGGATGCCGGCGCGATGGCCTCCGGGGGCCGAGAAGGTCGCCTGCCAGATGCGGTCGCCGAGAGTGCCGGCATCCGGATAGAGGGTGTTGTCGGCGCCGATGTCCCGCCCCGCGAGCGCGTCGAGCAGCAGTCGCAGCTTGCGGTCGTAGGTGGGCGCCTTCTCGCGCACGTCCTCACCGAACGGGACGAAGGACGAGGGGGTTCCGCCGCTGCCGAGCCCCAGGTCGATGCGTCCGCCCGAGAGCAGGTCGGCGACCACCGCGTCTTCGGCGACACGCACCGCATCTTCGAGCGGCAGCGTGACGACCCCGGTGCCGAGACGGATGCGCGAGGTCTGCGCGGCCACGTTCGCGAGATAGACGAGTGGCGAGGGCAGGCCGCCCTCCGCGGCGCGGAAGTGGTGCTGTGCGACCCAGGCGCGACCGACGCCGTGCCGTTCGGCGTGCCGGATCTGCTCGGTGGCCAGCGCGTAGCGCTCGGCGGGCGACGCGTCGTCGAGCAGCCGGGTGAAGAAGGCGATCGTGGGTGCGGTCATGCGGGCTGCTCCGTTCGTCCGGGGACGGCCGCGAGCAGCTCCCGGGTGTAGTCGTGCTGGGGGTCGTGGAAGAGCTCCTCGGTGACGCCTTCCTCGACGATCCGCCCGCGGCGCATCACCGAGACGGTGTGACTGATCCTGCGCACCACGGCGAGGTCGTGCGAGATGAAGAGGTAGGTGAGACCGAGTTCGGCCTGCAGCGAGGTGAGCAGTTCGAGGATGCGCGCCTGCACCGTGACGTCGAGGGCCGACACCGCCTCGTCGAGCACGACGATCTCGGGGTCGATCGCGAGGGCCCTGGCGATCGCGACCCGCTGTCGCTGCCCACCCGAGAGCTCACGCGGTGTGCGCTGCGCGAGGTCGCTCGGCAGCGACACCCTGTCGATCAGGGCGAGCGCCCGATCCCTGCGGTCGGAGCGCGTGCCCACCCCGAAGTTCTGCAGCGGCTCGGCGATGATGTCGACGACCTGCTGTCGCGGATCCAGCGATGCGAAGGGGTTCTGATAGACGAGCTGGATGCGCCGGCGCAGCGCGCGCAACCGCTGGCCCGACAGCCCTGTCACGTCTTCGCCGTCGATCTCGATGGCCCCGGCATCCGGTTCATGGAAGCGCGTGATGAGGCGCGCGGTGGTCGTCTTGCCCGATCCGGACTCGCCGACCAGCGCGTGCGTCGTGCCCCGGCGCACCCGGAACGACACGTCGTCGACGGCCCGGAATCGCTCACGCCCCGCGACCCTGAACTCCTTGACGAGACCGCTCGCGGTGATCGCGAACGGGTTCTCGGCCGCGACCGCCGCGGCATCCCGCAGGAAGGGCGGCGCCTCGGGGCGGCGGAACCCCGTCGTGAACGCCGGGGCGTCGGCGAGGAGCTGCTTCGTGTATCCGTCCGAGGGTGCCGCGAGCACCTGGGCGCTCGCTCCCTGCTCGACGATGCGGCCGTCCTTCAGCACGACGAGCCGTTGGGCGCGGTCGGCCGCGACGCCGAGGTCGTGGGTGACCAGCAGGATGCTCGTGCCTTCCTCTCGACGCAGCTCGTCGAGCAGATCGAGCACCTTGCGCTGGACGGTCGCGTCCAAAGCGCTCGTGGGCTCGTCGGCGATCAGCAGCCGTGGCCGCAGCGCAATGGCCGAGGCGATCAGCACACGCTGGCGCATACCGCCCGAGAGCTCGTGCGGGTACTGCCGAGCTCGGAGGTCCGGATCATCGATGCCGACCCGGTCGAGGAGCTCGATCGCCCGCGCGCGCCGCGAGCGACGATCGCGGTGGCCGTGCAGCTTCAGCACCTCTTCGACCTGGGCGCCGATCGGGCGCACGGGATCGAGCGAGGTCACCGGGTCCTGCGGCACGAGTCCGATCTCCGGACCCCGGATGCCGCGCAGTGCGCGATCCGTCCAGCCCGAGATGTCGAGCTCGCCGAGGCGCACCGTGCCGCCGTCGACTCTGCCGCCCTCGGGCAGCAGGCCGAGCAGGGCGTGCGCGGTGGTGGACTTGCCCGATCCCGATTCGCCCACGAGCGCGAGTGCCTCTCCCTCGGCGATCTCGAAGGAGACCCCGTGCACCACCTCCCGGCGACCGGCTCGGGTGGCGTACGAGACGGCGAGGCCGTCGACGGTGAGCACGCTCATCGCGGGTTCCTTCCGATGCGGTGCGAGATGCGGTTGGCGCTGAGCACGACGACGACCACGATGAGTCCTGGCAGTGCCGTGAGCCACCAGGCGGTGGCGATGTAGTTGCGTCCCTCGGCGATCAGCAGCCCCCATTCGGGGGTGGGTGGCGGAGCACCGTAACCGAGGAATCCGAGGGTCGAGATCGCGAGGATCGCGGTGCCGAACTGCAGGGCGGCGAGCGCGACGATCGGCGTGAGCGAGTTCGGCAGGACATGGCGACGGAGCACCGTGAAGAAGGTGCCCCCGCTGCCGTACGCCGCCTCGACGTATTCGCTGCGGCGCACTCTGGCGACCTCCGACCGCATCAGGCGGGCGAAGGCGGCGACGCTGCCGAGGCCCACGGCGATCGCGGCGTTCACCGTGCCGAAGCCGAGGAGGATGATCACCGACAGCGACAGCAGCAGGCCGGGGATGGCGAGCAGCACGTCGACGACGCGCATCAGGATGTCGTCGACGACGCCGCCGATCGCGCCGGCGATCGCACCGAGGATCGTCCCGAGCGCGAGGCCCACGGTGACGGCGATGAGCGCTCCCGAGAGCGAGTGCACGGCGCCGTGGACGACGCGGCCGAACAGGTCGCGACCGAGCGTGTCGGTGCCGAAGAGATGCGCCGCGCTCGGTGGCAGCAGCTTGTCGGCGGGGGTGCCGGTGAGAGGGTCGCCGGGTGCGAAGACCCCGGGGATCAGCGCCCAGAGCACGGCGAGCGAGACGACGGCGATCGCGAGGTAGAGCCCCCACGGCAGAGCGAGCAGTCCGCGCGCGCGTCGAGGCGATCGGGTGAGCGTTGCGGCATCCTGCTGCGGTGTCTCGGGCGGGGTGTCGACGGATGCGGCCACGGCGGCGACGGTCATGCCGATGCTCCTGACTTCGAGAGGGCGCGCTGGCGCGGATCGATCAGCGGGGTGACGAGGTCGACGGCGAAGCTGATGAGCACGAAGCCGAGGGCCGACAGCAGCACGACGCCCTGCAGCACCGGGATGTCCTGGTTCGACACGGCCTGCTCGGTGAGGCGGCCGATGCCGGTGCGACCGAACACGGTCTCGGTGACCACGGCCCCTCCCACGAGCTCGCCGAACAGCACCCCGGCGATCGTGAGCGTCGGCAGGGCCGCGTTGCGCGCGACCGACCGGGTGAGCACCCACGACGGCGGCGCGCCCTTGGCACGGACGACGGTGATGAACGGCTGCGCCTGCACCTGATCGATGGCGCGCACCAGCACCTGGGCGAGCGGAGCGGAGATCGGCACGGCGAGGGTCAGCACGGGAAGGACGAGCCCGGCGACAGGGTCGGCGCCGACGATCGGCACCCACCCGAGACCGAACGAGAAGACCTGGATCAGCAGGATGCCGAGCCAGAACACCGGCACCGCGACGAACAGCCCCGGCACCTGACGGATGCCGTCGCGCAGCCACGCGAACGGTGCGAGAGACGAGAGCCCTGCGACGAGCACGGCGATCAGCAGCGCGACCACGAGTCCCAGCGACGCGAGCAGCACGGTCGACGGCAGTGCCTCGGCGAGCATCTCCAGCACCGGGGTGCCGAACTGCGTCGAGTAGCCGAAGTCACCGCCCGCGAATCCGAGACCTGCGTGCACGTACTGCTGCCACCACGGCAGATCGGTGCCGTAGGTGGCGCGGATGCCGTCGAGCTGCTCCGGCGACAGCCCGAGGCTGGGGTCGGAGAACTTGATCAGGATCGCATCCCCCGGCAGCAGCTGCAGGAGGAAGAAGGTGGCCGTGAAGGCCGCGATCAGAACGATCGCGGCCTGCCCGGCTCGTCGGAGGACGAAGCTCATCGGTGCACCGTCTCAGTCATGCTCAGTGCTCGGCGAGCCAGACGCCCGAGAAGGTGGGGCGACCGACCGACTCGAAGTCCACACCGTGCACGTAGGTGGCGGCGCCGTAGACCTGCGGCTCCTCGAACAGCGGGATGACGTAGGCCTGCTCGGCGATGTAGTCCTGCACGGCCTGCGAGGCCGCCGCTCGCTTCTCGGTGTCCGGCTCCGAGGCGACCGCCTCGAGCAGGGCGTCGAGCTCGGCGTCGTTCGAGATCAGCGCGTCACGGTTCTTCGTGTAGTACTGGCTCTTGATCACGTCGAAGTCGGCGCGGCCGACCATCGAGTGGTAGAAGCCCGTCTTGAGCGGGTCACGGGTGTCCTCGGCATACGACCCGGCATCCGCCGGCTTGACCGTGAGCTCCACACCGACCTTCGCGAGCTGCTGGGCGACGAGCTCGAGCGTCTGCTTCGACAGCGGCTGCGGTGCGGCCTCGTACACGGTGATCGCGAGGCGCTCGCCGTCCTTCTCGCGGATGCCGTCGGACCCGGCCGTCCAGCCCGCCTCGTCGAGCAGCTTCTCGGCCTTGTCGGGGTCGTATGCGTAGTGCTCCGACTCGTCCTTGTATCCGAGCGCCTCCTGCGACAGCACCGAGGTCGCAACGGGGTAGTTCTCGGTGAACAGGGTGTCGACGACCTCCTGGGCGTCGACCGCGGCGACGAGCGCCTGACGCACCCTGATGTCGCTCAGCAGCGGGTTCTCGGGACGCAGCGAGATGGAGTTGTTCACGCCACGGGTCTGCGGTGCGTACAGCGTGAAGCCCGCGCTCTCGACCCGGTCCTCGTCGAAGGCCTGCACGTAGCGGACGTAGTCGGCCTGACCCGCGAGCAGCGATCCGATGCGCACGGAGTCCTCGGGGGTGACGAGCACGTGCACGGCGTCGACGTACGGACGGCCCTGGTTCTCGGCGCTCTCCGGCGCCCACGCGTAGTCCTCGCGGGCGGTGAGGGTGAACTCTGTGCCCAGCTTCTCGTCGGTGAGGGTGAAGGGCCCGGCGCCGATGATCTCCTCGGCGTTGCCCGCCCCGAAGTCTTCGATGGTGCCGTCGAGCGTCTCGGGCGAGAGCAGGCCGGAGTTGATGGTCGACGTCGCCTGCAGGAACCCGGGGGCCGGGGCCGAGAAGCGGAAGGTGACCGTGTCGTCGTCGACGACCTCGCTCGAGGCGTAGTTGTTGATCGCCTCGGAGACCGTGAGGCCGCGCTCGGGGTCGCCGAGGCCGTACGTGTCGAAGTTCTTCGCCACGGCCGCGGCGTCCAGCGGCGTCCCGTCCGAGAAGGTGACGTCGGGTCGCAGGTCGAACGTGTACTCGGTGGCGTCGTCGTTCACGGTCCAGGCCGAGGCGATCCACGGCTCGATCTCGAGCGAGTCGGGGTTCTGCCACGTCAGGCGCGCGGCGATGTTGTTGACCACGCCTCCGTTCGGGTAGAACCCGGCCTGCGGCGGGTAGAGGTTCGTGAAGGTCTGGTGCTCCAGATAGGTCAGCGTTCCCCCGGTGACGGGGTCGCCCGCGTCGGCGGAGGCGCCGCTCGGGGCCGGCGAGGACGCGCAGGCGGCGAGCCCCGCCGCAAGGACGAGCGGAAGCGCGACGGCGGCTGCGCGGATGAGACGGCGGTTCATGCGGGTCCTCCTGGACGGGATGCTGTGGTTCGGTGTGCGGGTGAACGTCACGCTAGGGACTCTCACGGTCGTGACGCGAATGGGGTCGTCATGTGCGGACCCGGCCTGTCACGAGGCGTCATGACGGGTCACCAGACGCAATCCGACGTAATGGATGACGCGGTTCAGCGGACGAGAAGCGATGATGCGGCACGCTGCTCGCTGCCGACCTCGACGCCGCCGCCGACGCCGAGACGGTCCCGCAGCGGGGTGGGCGCTCCGTCGCTGCGACCGAGCAGGCCCCGTCGACGCAGTTCGGGCGCGGCGAGGCGGGTGAAGGCCTCGAACTGTGCGGGCTGGAACGCGGAGAGCACGTTGAACCCGTCGGCTGCACCCTGGTCGCGCCAGGTCTCGAAGTGGTCCGCGATCGTCGCGGCGTCGCCGACCACGAATGCGGCAGGCGCGGCATGGGCCGCGACGAGGTGGCGCCAGGTCAGCGCCGTCTCGCCGTCATCCCCGACGCGGAGTCCGGCGATGAGTCGCAGGCGCTCGATCAGCGCCTGCCCTGCCTCCCCGAGGCGCCCGGCCTGATCGCGGGTCACGACCTCGTCGAAGCCGGCGGAACGCAGCGGTTCGTCGGCGCCGACGCCCAGGGCGTCGGCCAGCGCGACGACCGATCTGTTCGCGGGGAATGCCGTGCGGGACGACTGATGCCCCTCGTCGAGCGGGACGAGCGCGAGCAGCCGTTCGACGATGCGGTGAGCGTCGGCATCCGTCGGTGCGACCACAGGAAGCACGGGCGCGATCACCGCCAGCCCCTCGGGCGAGCGGCCTGATCGGAGCGCGATCTCGCGCAGCTGCCGCCGTGTGGCGATCGCATCGGCGATGTTCGGGGCGGCGATGAGCGCGAGATCGGCCGCGGTCGCGGCGAGCGCGCGCGACCGCGGCGAGGTGCCAGCGTGCACGAGAGGGATCCGCCCCTGCGGAGGGCGGGCGACGTTCAGCGGCCCGGAGACGCGCACGTGCTCGCCCCGGAGGTCCGCACCCCGGAGCCCGTCCGGGTCGATGAGCACGCCGCGTGCGGCATCCGCGATCCAGGCGTCCTCGCTCCACGAGTCCCACAGACGGCGCAGGGCGACGACGAACTCCTCGGCGCGGTCGTATCGGCTCTCGTTGTCGGCGTGCGCATCGCGACCGTGGTTGCCCGCGGCTCGTGGCTCGGCTCCGGTGACGAGGTTGACGCCAGCTCGACCGCCTGTCAGCAGGTCGAGGGATGCGAGCGAGCGCGCCGTCGCATACGGATCGGCGTAGGTCGTGTTCACCGTCGCGATGAGGCCGATGCGAGAGGTGACCCCGGCGAGGTACAGCACGGCGCTCACCGGGTCGATCCGCGCGAGCAGGTACGGGTCGCGGAATTCGAGGTCCGGCCCGGTGGCCAGCCAATCGCCGAAGAACAGGTAGTCGAGCCCCGCGTCCTCTCCCTCTCGCGCGATGCGACGGAGGATCTCGGCATCGGCCGAGGGGTCGCGATGCGCGCCCGGCTGACGCCAGCCGGAGGGATACGCGCCGAGAGTGCGCACCATGGCGCCGATGATGAGGGGTTCGGTCATGCACCCGAAAGTATGAGCGGGCTCGGCAGCGGGCCAATCGGCGGGGAAGCGCAGCGAAACGGATCGCAACACGGCGACACATCCTCCCCGAGTGTCGGAGCCCGATCGGAGGATGGGACGATGACCTCGACCTCCTCCCCCGCGCTCTGAGCACCGCAGTGGTGACCGCATGATCGAGTTCGCCACGATCCGCCTGTCGGCCGGGCTGGAGGATCCGAGCGATCTGATCGCCGACCTCGACCGCGCGCTCGCGCTCGTCTGAACGGCATCCGTTCCGGCCGCCCCCGGATGCCCTGGTCTGAACACCCCGTGCTCAGCCTCCACCCCCTACGCTGAGATGATGACTGGTCTTCGTTGGGGAATCCTCGCGACCGGCGGCATCGCCGGCGCGTTCGCATCCGATCTGCGCACCGCCGGGCTCGATCTCGTGGCGGTCGGCTCGCGCTCGCAGGAATCGGCCGACGCCTTCGCCGCCCGCTTCGACATCCCGCGCGCGCATCCCTCGTACGAGGCGCTCGTCGCCGACCCCGAGGTCGACATCATCTACGTCTCGACCCCGCACCCGATGCATCATGAGAACGCCCGCCTCGCGCTCGAAGCCGGCAAGCACGTGCTGGTCGAGAAGGCGTTCACCCTCAACCACTCGGAGGCGGAGGACCTGCAGCGTCTGGCCGCCGACCGGGGTCTGCTCGCGATGGAGGCGATGTGGACGCGCTACCTGCCGCACATGGTCCGCATCCGCGAGATCATCGCCGCCGGGACCCTCGGTGAGATCCGCGCCGTGAGCGCCGACCACACCCAGCTGCTCCCCTCCGACCCCGAGCACCGTCTCAACGCCCTCGAGCTCGGCGGCGGTGCCCTCCTCGACCTCGGGATCTACCCGATCTCCTTCGTGTGGGACATCCTCGGCGCCCCGACCGGCATCCACGCCGTCGGGCGCCTGATCGAGACCGGAGCGGATGCCGAGGTCGCCACCGTCATGACCCACGACGGCGGAGCGATCTCGACGACGCTCTCGTCGTCGCGTGCCGCGGGCCCCAACGCGGCGAGCATCATCGGCACGACGGCGCGCATCGACCTCGACCGCGTCTGGTACACCCCCACCACGTTCCGCGTCGTGCAGCCGGACGGCACGGTCGTCGAGGAGTACGTGTCGGAGGTCGACGGTCGCGGCATGCAGTACCAGGCCCTCGCGGCCGAGCGCCTCGTGGGCGACGGCGTGCTCGAGGGCGACATCCTGCCGATCGCCGAGAGCGTCGCGATCATGGGCACCCTCGACGAGATCCGCGCGCAGATCGGCGTGCGCTACCCGCGCGAAGGAGTGAACCATGGCTGAGGCCACCGACGCCCGCGTCGCCGTCTACCTGGACTTCGACAACATCGTCATCTCCTGGTACGACCGTGTTCACGGACGGAACGCCTATGGCAAGGACCGCCAGCGGATCACCGAGAACCCGACCGATCCGGAGGTCACGGAGCGGCTGTCCCGCGCCATGATCGAGGTCGGCGCGATCATCGACTACGCGGCCTCCTTCGGCACGCTCGTGCTCACCCGGGCGTACGCCGACTGGTCGTCGCCCGTGAACGCGGTCTACCGGTCGCAGCTCGTGGCCCGCGCCGTCGACCTCGTGCAGCTGTTCCCGGCCGCCGCCTACGCGAAGAACGGCGCGGACATCCGCCTCGCCGTCGACGCGGTCGAGGACATGTTCCGTCTGCCCGACCTCACGCACGTCGTGATCGTCGCCGGAGACAGCGACTACGTCCCGCTCGCACAGCGCTGCAAGCGTCTGGGCCGCTACGTCATCGGCGTCGGCGTCGCGGGGTCCACCGCGAAGTCCCTCGCCGCCGCGTGCGACGAGTTCGAGGCGTACGACTCGCTTCCCGGTGTGGTGCGCCCGAGCAAGACCGCGCCCGCGCCCGTCGTCACCGTTCCCGAGGTCGCCGTCGAGCCTGTGGCCGAGCCGGCCGCCGAGCCCGCCGCGAAGGCCAAGTCGCGACCGCCGACGAAGGCCGCCAAGGCGAAGGCCGCCGCCGCGGCGGCGACCGCTGCGGCACCGTCGTCGTCCGCGAAGCTCGACGAGCACGGAGAGGGCACCGAGCAGGGCGAGGCGACGGAGCTGCTGCATCGCGCGCTGCGCCTCGGGCATGACAAGGCCGATGCCGACGAGTGGCTGCACAGCTCGGCGGTGAAGACGCACATGCGTCGCATGGACCCGTCGTTCAGCGAGAAGGCCCTCGGCTACCGCTCGTTCTCGGACTTCCTCAAGTCGCGCGAGAGCATCGCGGAGCTCGAGGAGACCGGCCACGAGCGCCTGGTGAAGCTGCGCGACTCGGTCTGATCCGCGCCGCCGGTCACGTCGTCACTCCTCGAAGTCATACTCCTGGAACGCCGCGACCTCGGGCACCCAGCGTTCCGAGACGAACGCGGTGTGCGCGGGGTGCGCGTCGTAGGAGCGGTACGCATCGCGGTCGCGGAACACCATCGAGAACTGATGCTCGAGGTCGCTCTTCGGGCTCACCTGGCGACGGATCGTGAAGTCCTCGACACCGGGGATCGACGTGAGCACCGCTCTGCCCGTCGCGAGGAACTCGCGCTCCTCGGGGCTGCCCGCCTCGTGCACGAGGCGGAAGACGACGGTGTGCTGGATGGTCATGCGGGATCTCCGGTCTGCTGGCTGCTGAAGGCGGCGTCGAACGCGGCGGTGGGCGCGGGCCAGAGCAGCGACCGCACGTGGGCGAGGGCCTCCGGCGCGCCGTGCAGGCGGTCCATTCCCGCGTCCTCCCATTCGATCGAGATGGGGCCGTCGTATCCGATCGCCTCGAGCGCGCGGAACGCGTCCTCCCAGGGCACGTCGCCGTGGCCGGTCGAGACGAAGTCCCACCCGCGTCGCGGGTCGCCCCACGGCAGATGCGATCCGAGCACGCCCGCACGCCCGTTGTACGGTCGCATCCGGGTGTCCTTGCAGTCCACGTGGTAGATCCGGTCGGCGAAGTCGACGATGAACCCGACGGGATCGATGTTCTGCCACATCATGTGCGACGGGTCCCAGTTGAATCCGAACGCCCCACGGTGCTCGATCGCCTCCAGCGCCCGCACGGACGACCAGTAGTCGTAGGCGATCTCACCGGGGTGCACTTCGTGCGCGAACCGCACGCCCTCGCCGTCGAACACGTCGAGGATCGGGTTCCAGCGCGCGGCGAAGTCCTCGAACCCGCCTTCGATGACGGATGCCGGTACCGGCGGGAACATCGCCACATAGGGCCAGATCGATGAGCCGGTGAACCCGACGACGGTGTCGACGTCGAGCTTGCGCGCGACCCGCGCCGCCCGCTTCATGTCGTCCGCCGCACGGGCGCGCACGCCCTCGGAGTCGCCGTCGCCCCACACGTAGTCGCGCAGGATCGCCTGGTGACGGAAGTCGATGGGGGCGTCGCACACCGCCTGGCCCGCGAGATGGTTCGAGATCGCGAAGATCTGCAGACCGTGCCGGTCGAGGATCTCGCGGCGCGAGGCGACGTAGGCGTCGTCCTCGTCGGCTCGCCGCAGGTCGAGATGGTCGCCGGATGCTGCGACCTCGAGGCCGTCGTATCCCCACTCGGCCGCCAGGCGGGCGACCTCCTCGAACGGCAGATCGGCCCACTGGCCGGTGAACAGGGTGACCGGGTGCGTGGTCATGGACACTCCTTCGTATCGCGTGACGGGTCAGGTGCCGAGCGCTCTCAGCGCCTGGATGCTGCGGGCGGCGAGCGCGTCCTGGCTCGCCGCGAGTGGTCGCCAGACGGATGCGGCGACGGCTATCGTCGCGTTCTCGCCCGTGAAGCTCTCCAGCCCGAGCGGCCCTCGATAGTCCGCATCGTCGAGGGCCCGGAGGATCTCCGGCCAGTCCGTGTGGTCGTCGCCCACGGCGCCCCGATCGCTGCCGCACACCTGCACGTGCGCGATCGCCGAGCCCGCCGCGCGGATGGCCTCCGCGGGCTTCTTCTCCTCGATGTTCAGGTGGTAGGTGTCGAGCGCGAGCCCGACGCCTGCGCCGAGCAGCGGTGCGAGCGCGTCGAGGCTCTGCTCGACCGTGTTGAGCACGCTCGTCTCGTAGCGGTTGAGCGGTTCGACGGCCAGGGTGATCCCGGCGGAGGCGGCCTCGGCCGCGACCGGCTCGAGGTTCGTGCGCAGCTCGCGCACCACTCGCGAACGGTCCTCGACGGACATCCGCCAGGTAGCCCCGGTGGGTGCGTAGAAGGGACCGGCGACCACCGCGGAGCCGAGCGTCGCGGCCGCCGCGATGCACGAGCGCAGGTAGTCCTGTGTGGCCCCGACATCACCGGCCTGCGCGAGCAGCGAGCGCCGCGGGCCCATGGCCCCGACGACGATCGAAGCGAGGCCGAGGTCGTCGAGCACGTCGCGGGCTCGCGACGGATCCCAGTCCCCGACGCTCTCGAGCGGAAGCTCGAGCGCCTGATACCCCATCCCCGCCGCCTTCCGCGCGAGCGGCTCGAGAGTCGCGTCGGTCAGTGGAGACGTCCACACCCACGTGTTGACGGCGATCGTGCGAGGCATCCTGCTCCTTCGGGGATGACGCGAGTGCTCCCACCCTCCCATCCGCGAGGCGCAGAGGGGAAGGGTGGGAGCATCACCGCGGGTTACGGGATCTGGCGTTCCTGCCAGACGGTCGGGTAACCGGGAAGGTTCTCCCCGCCGAACTTCGCGTAGTGCCCGTCCGGCATTCCCTCGTTGGCGGCGAGGTAGTCGTCGAGCTCTGCTTCGGTGATCGGCTTCTGCGGGAGCACCCACTCCTTCGGAACCTCTTCGCCGGCGAAGATCATCTGCGCGGCGAGCAGCGGTGTGCGCCACTGGAAGTTCGAGTACACCGGGGCGAGGCCCGTGAGACCCGTGTCCTTCCACTTGCGGAGGAAGCTCATCTCGTCCTCGCCGGTCATCACCGGGTAGTCGGCGCCGGCATCTTCGAAGGCTTCGATCGCGGCGACAGCGCCGTCACCGGCATCCATCCAGATTCCCTGCACGTCGCCCTTGGCGAGCTCGTCGCTGATGATGCTCTTGATCTCCGCGGGGTCGGCGCCCGTGAAGTAGTCCACGGCCTCGATCCCCGCCTCGTCGAAGAGCTTCTCCGCAGCGGCCCACCGGTGCTCGAGCACGTCGACTCCGGGGAGGATGCGCAGCGCCACGACCTTGTCGCCCTCTTCGAGGTTGTCGATGAGGAACTCGGCCGTGTCGATGCCCCACGCGAATCCGCCGATCGGGTGGATGAACGTGACCGGGCAGTCGGTGTCGACGCCACGGTCGAACACGATCACCGGCTTGCCGGTCTCGCATGCGCGCTCGACGGCCGGCGTCATCGCCGCGGTGCTGTTGGGCGAGATGAGGAAGACGTCGCAGCCGCCCTCGGAGATGAAGTAGTCGATGTCCGCGATCTGCGTGTCATCCGAATCCTGCGCGTCGCGGGTCTCCATCTCGCTGATCGCACCGGCCTCCTGCAGCGACTTGAGCTGCTCGTTCATCGTGATCCAGCCCGTCTGCCGCCACGGGTTCGAGATCGAGGCGTTCGCGAAGCAGGCCTTCTTGGGCCCCTCGCTGGCGAACTCCGACGTGTCGACCATCTCGGCGTTGATGTGCTGGAGATACGGCTCGGTCGCCGGCCCCTGGGGCTCGACACCCCGCTCCTCCATCTGCTTGTCGAACAGCTCCTGGTCGAACCATTCGGTGGTCTCGGCCGACTCCTCCGGGTTCTCCGACTCCGCCGGCGCCACGGACGGGTCTGTCGTACACCCGGCGAGCGCGATGAGGCCGAAGAGAGCCACCCCTGCGGTGGCGATCTTCATCGATCGTCGCATTGCTAATCTCCTCTGGTTTCTGTGTGGATGGTGCTGGTTGTTACGGGTTCTGAGGTCTCTGTGCGCGGAACGTCCGGAGACGGCTGCGGGCCTCGCCGGCGCCGTGCCCGGAAGGCGACCGCCGAGTACGCCACTGCGGCGATGATGATCACGCCCTGCACGGCGTCTCGCAGCGTCGAAGGGACCCCCGCGATGTTCAGCAGCATGAAGAGGGCCTCGAGCGCGAAGGCTCCCGCCGCCGCCGCGACGATCCATCCCCGGCCTCCGCCGAGCACGACCCCGCCGAGGACGACGGCGGTGATGGCGACGAACTCGTAGCCGCGGCCGACCGAGGGATGCACCCCGGCGTACCCGACGAGCAGCACGGCGGAGAGCGTGGCCGAGAGCGACGAGATCACGAACGCCCGTGTCGTCACCCAGGCGCTGCGCGCCCCGGCGAAGTCGACCGCGGTCGAGTTGTCGCCGACCGCGATGAGGAGCTTGCCGAGCGGGCGCTTGGTGATCCAGATGCCCAGCGCGAGCCACCCGATCAGGATGAACACCGCCCAGGGGATGAACTCGAGCACCGGCACGTCACGGATGCCGCCACGGCCGATCTCGCGGAAGCTGTCAGCCGGGTTGCCCGTGGCCGCTCCCCCGGTCCACCACATGACGCCGCCGAGAAGGGCGAGCATCATGCCCAGCGTGACGATGAAGGAGGGCACCTTGAGCAGCGTGGTGATGACACCGTTCACGAGTCCGACGACCACCCCGAAGACGATCATGAGCAGCAGCACGGGCACGGTGCGGGAGTCGTCCTGCCCGACGAGGTTGCCGGCGACGATCACCTGCGCGGTGATCAGCGAGCCCTGCGACAGGTCGAACTCGCCCGCGATGATGACGAAGTACTGGCCGATCGCGACGATGGCGATCGGTGCGACGCGCTGGATGAACCTCATGAACTGCCCCGGCTCCGCGAAGCTCGGGTTGAGGATCATGACCGCGACGAGCAGGATCACCAGCAGCAGGAACACCGCGCCCCGAGGGCTCACGAGTGTGCGCAGAGCGTTCACGACCGGCCTCCTTCCGGGACGGTGCTCGTATCGGCGAGTTCGGATGCTGCGGCCGCCATCTCGGACTCGGCCGCCTTGGCGGCGTCGTCTCCCCCGGTTCTCGTGCCGCCGGCGCCGAAGCGCGGACGGCGACTGACGATCGACCGACGACTGTAGACGGCCACCGCGGCGACGATCACCACGCCGCGGACGACGTCCTTCAGGAACGGGTTGACCTGCATGACGCTCATCACGTTGTCGACGACCGCGAGGATCGCGACGCCACCGATGGCACCCCAGATCGAACCGCGTCCGCCGAGCAGCAGGGTGCCTCCGAGCACGACGGCTGCGATCGACAGCAGCGCGTAGCCGCCCTGCTGGCCGACCGTGGGACTGCCGACGCCGAGACGGCTGGCGAGCAGCAGGCCGGCGAGGCCCGCGAAGACGGAGCACAGCACGTGCGCGGCGATCAGCGGCGGGCGGGTGCGCACCCCCGACAGGCGCGCGATCTCGGGGTCGCCGCCGACCGCATACAGGTGGGCGCCGGTACGCGTGCGGTTCAGCAGCAGCCAGACGACGACGGCGAGCGCGATCATGATGATCGTCGACACCGGCACGGGCCCGACGCCGGTGGCGCCGATGAGCTGGAACTCCCACGGCACGCTGCCCGCCGAGCCCTCGAAGTTGGTGTTCAGGATCCCCTGCAGGATCAGCCCCACGCCGAGCGTCGCGATGAACCCGTTGACCTTCAGCACGGTGACGATGAGTCCGTTGACCAGACCGATCCCGGCGCAGACGAGCAGAGTGATCGAGACCGCGGCCGGGATGTTCCCGGGGTTGCCGTTCATGATCGTCGCCGCCAGGAGGCTCGACAGACTCACGACGTAGGTCACCGACAGGTCGAGCGACGCGCCCAGCACCACGAGGGTCTGCCCGATCGCGACGAGCCCGAGGACGCTCATGCCGGTGAGGATGTCGCGGATGTTGCCGGGGCTGAAGAAGTTGCGACCGACGGTGCCGACGAGGATGGCGCCGACGATGAGCGTCAGGATGAGGATCCCGAGCACGATGACGGTCGAGTCGATCCGAAGTCTCTTCATCGTGCACCCCCGTCGACCGTCGCGCCCGTGGCTGCGCCGAGGATCTCGTGCTCCGCGGAACCCGCCGGCAGCTCGGCGACCAGTTCGCCGTCGTGCATCACGAGAATCCGATCGCTCATGCCGATCACCTCCGGCAGCTCGCTCGACACCATCAGCACCGCCTTGCCCTGTGCCGCGAGGTCGCGCATGAGCTGGTACACCGCGTACTTCGCACCGACGTCGATGCCGCGGGTCGGCTCGTCGAAGAGCACGATCTGCGGCTGTGTGAGCAGCCACTTGGCGAGCACGACCTTCTGCTGGTTGCCGCCCGAGAGGAAGCGCACCTCCTGGTCGAGACCGCGGGAGCTGATCTCCAGCGAGCTGAGCACCCCCGGCACCTCTCGACGGGACGAGGCGGTGCGAGCGGTGAAGACGCTGCGGATCACGAGCAGGGTGTTGTCGAGCACCGACTGCCCGAGCGCCAGTCCCTGGGCCTTGCGATCCTCCGAGACGAGGGCGAGTCCCGCGCGCACCGCCGCCCTGGCGCTCGTGATGCGCGTCGATGAGCCGTCGACCCGCATCGAGCCCCGCACGAACGGGTCGATGCCGAAGATCCCCTCGACCAGTTCGGTGCGTCCGGACCCCTGGAGCCCGGCGATCCCGACGATCTCCCCGGCGCGGAGGGTGAGCGAGACGCCGTCGACGAAGGCGTTGCCGCAGCCGTCGAGCTCGAGCCGCGGCTCGCCGACGACGGTGCCGGCCACGGCATCCGGGTGGTACGACTGGATGGATCGGCCGACCATTCGGCGCACGAGTTCGTCGGTCGTCAGGGCGCTCGTCTCATCGGTCGAGACCAGAGCGCCGTCTTTGAGGATCGTGATGCGGTCGCACAGGTCGAAGATCTCCTTGAGCCGGTGCGAGACGTAGATCACCGCCACCCCGCGAGACGTGAGCCGGCGGATGATCGCGTACAGCAGCTCGACCTCGCGGTCGCTCAGCGCGGCGGTGGGCTCGTCCATCGAGATGACCTGCGCCTCGAACGACAGCGCCTTGACGATCTCGACGATCTGCTGCTCGGCGACGGTCAGCGAACCGACCCGGGCCTGCGGGTCGATGAACGAGACGCCGAGGTCGGCGAGGAGCTCGCCGGTGCGACGGATCATCGCCTTCTGATCGACGAAGCCGCCGCGTCGGGGCTCACGTCCGAGATACACGTTCTGCGCGACCGTGCGCTCGGGCAGCAGCGTGAACTCCTGGAAGACGGTCACGATGCCGTCATCCATCGCCTGCCGCGGGTGTGCGTGCCGCACCTCCGCGCCGCGGTAGCGCACCACGCCGTCGTCGGCGGGCTGCACCCCGGCGATGATCTTCATGAGCGTGGACTTGCCCGCGCCGTTCTCGCCGACGAGTCCGTGCACCTCCCCCGGACGCACATCGAAGTCGATGCCCTTCAGCACCTCCACTCCGAAGAACGACTTGCGGATGCCCGAGACCTCGAGCACCGGCTGTGTGATCGTCGCGGTCATGCCGCCACCTCCGTCCATCGTCCGTCCGCGGCCGCCGAGGCGAGGACCGCCTCGGTGAGCACCGCCGAGCGGACACCGTCCTCGAACGTGGGCAGCCCGTCGGGGGTCGCGCCGCCGATCGCCGCATACACGTCGGCGATGAAGCCGTTGAACGCGTCCTGATAGCCCATGGCATGCCCCGAGGGCACCCGCTGCAGACGAGCCGAGTCGGGCGATGCGGTGGAGGGGTCGCGCAGCAGCAGCCGGGACTCCTCTCGCATGCCGATCCACAGCTCCTCCGGGCGTTCCTGCTCGAAGCGCAGGGTCTGCCTGGTCCCGTGGAGTTCGAGAGTCAGGGCGTTCTTGCGTCCGGCGGCCATCTGCGAGACGAGCAGGGTGCCGAGGGCACCGGACTCGGTCTCGACGAGGATCGCGACGATGTCCTCCGTGTCGACCGCCCGTCCGGCTCGCTCGGCGAACACCCGGCGGGTGCGGGCACTCAGCGACCGGATCCGCTGGCCCGTCACGAACTCGATGAGGTCGCAGAGGTGCGAGCCGATGTCAGCGAACGCCCGGGATGCCCCGCCGGATGCCGACCGCACCCGCCAGTCATCGTCCGTGGAGAGGAGCATCCAGTCCTGCAGATACGAGCAGTCGAGGGTGAGGAGCTCCCCGATGCCGCCCAGAGCGACGCGGGCCCGCGCCTCCCGCACCATCGGGTGGTAGCGGTAGACGAAGGGAACCGCGGTGACGCGGCCGAGAGATCCGGCGACCCGTGCGAGTTCACGGGCGTCCGCCGCGTTCGTGGCGAGGGGCTTCTCGCAGATGACATGCTTGCCGGCTTCGAGTGCGCGCAGCGCAAGTCCGGCGTGCGTGGCGTTGGGGGTGCAGATGTGGACGACGTCGATGTCATCGGACGCGAGGAGAGCGGCGGCATCGGCCTCAGCACGCACGGCACCGAGTTCGCCCGCGGCCTGACGCCCGCCCGCGACGGAGCCGGTGGCGACGGCGCGGAACTCGCCTCCCGCGTCCCTGGCCGCGGTGCGATGCACGCGAGCCATGAATCCCCCGCCGAGGATGCCGACTCGGATCGTCCCGAGGCCGGTGTCTGTGACATCCGTTGTCATGGCGGTGAGTCTGACACGGCTCCTCGACTTTTGCTAGGTCTTCGTCAAAAGTTCTTCGTAACGAATCGGAAGTCGACCGAGCGGTGGCGCAAGTCTGTGGTTTACTGACGCAATGGTCGACGCACTCCGCACCGCCGCGGCAGCGAATCCCGGGGCGGGCGAGATCTTCCAGATCCTTCGCGACGGCACCGCCCGCACCAAAGCCGAGCTCGCGACCATCACGGGTCTCGCGCGGTCGACCGTCGCGCTGCGGGTCGATGCCCTGCTCGCCGCCGACCTGCTGCGACCGGCAGGCGAGGCGGTCTCGACGGGCGGCCGACCGCCTGCGCGACTCGCCTTCAACTCCCGTGCCGGAGTCGTGCTCGCCGTCGACCTCGGTGCCACTCACGCCACCAGTGCCGTCGCCGATCTCGCCGGCGTGATCCTCGACTCGCGCACCCGCACGATCGACATCGGCGACGGGCCCGAGAGCCTCCTCGATCTGATCCTCGACGATGCGGGTGCTCTCCTCGAGGCCTCCCGCGCTGCCGGCATCCCGCTGCTCGGGGTGGGCATCGGCGTGCCGGGTCCCGTCGAGCATTCGACCGGGCGACCGACCAACCCGCCGATCATGCCCGGCTGGGACCGCTTCGACATCCCCGCCTACGTGCAGCGCACGTTCGACGTGCCGGTGCTCGTCGACAACGACGTGAACATCCTCGCGCTCGGCGAGCAGGCCACCACGTGGCCGCACGTCGATGACCTCGTGTTCGTGAAGGTCTCGACCGGCATCGGGTCCGGCATCATCGCCGGCGGACAGCTGCAGCGCGGCGCGCAGGGATCGGCCGGCGATCTGGGGCACGTCCAGGTGCCGAGCGGCGCAGGCTCGACGAGGGAGCCCGGCGACGAGCGCGACCTCGAAGCGCTCGCGAGCGGGTCGGCGCTGGCCGCAGCTCTGCGGGAGGCCGGGCTTGCGGCGCACAGTCCCGCAGATGTGGTCGACCTCGTCCGCTCGGGCAATGCCGCTGCGATCGAGGCGACCCGTCAGGCCGGCCGAGATGTCGGCGAGGTGCTCGCGACCGTCGTCAATCTGCTCAACCCGTCGATCATCGTGCTGGGCGGCAGCATCGCCCGCGCCGGCGAGCACCTTCTCGCCGGGGTGCGCGAGGTCGTCTATCGACGATCCATCCCCCTGGCGACCCAGCACCTCGCCATCGTGCAGTCGCAGGCGGGTGACCGGGCCGCCGTGCTGGGCGCCGCGATCATGGTCGCCCGCGAGGTGCTCTCACCCGCGAACGTCGACCGCTATGTGGCGACGAAGGCGCGCTGACCGCACCGCCGCCGCCACACCGGCTGACCTCAGAGAGTCGCCTCGAAGGGATCGAAGTCGGCATCCAGCGAGCCCACCTCGTCGATCGTGCTCTCGACCTGCACGAAGCTGCGCGATTCGGCGGCCTCTTCGATCGACAGCAGCGTGTCGAGCACGTGATAGCCGAATTCCCCCGTGGCGACATGCGTCCGGCCGGCGGCGATCGACCGCGCCATGTCCAGCAGACCGACGCCGCGTCCCGAGAGCACGCCCTCCTGCTCGACATCGACGACGTCCTGCACGGTCGGCTCCGGCGGCACGAACACGCGGGACAGCGGTCGCGTGATCGTGATCGGTCCGCCGAACGTGTTGGGGTCGGGGATCACGATCGTGCCCTCGGTGCCCGTGATCTCGACGATGCCCTGGCGCAGCAGAGGTGAGTCGGTGCTGTAGAGGCTCTGCGCCTGTCCGCCCTGTTCGAAGTCCATCAGCACGCTCAGCGTCGACGGGATCTCGACCGGGAACTCCTGTCCGGCGAGCTCTCCCACCTGCACCGTGCGCGTCGGAGCACCCTGGAGTCCGAGGGCTGCGACGGCCGCCACCGGACCGAACACGTGCACGAGCGCCGAGACGTAGTACGGCCCCATGTCGAGCAGCGGACCCGCACCCTTGGCATACAGGAACGCGGGGTTCGGATGGAAGATCTCCGGCCCCTGCCACTGGAACGTGGTCTGGGCGAAGAGGGGACGACCGATGTCGCCGCGGGCGATCGCGCGCTTCGCGGTCTGCACGCCGGGTCCGAGCACGGTGTCGGGGGCGACGCCGACACGGAGACCGGCGGCCTCCGCCCTCTGCAGCAGGCGCTGCGACTCGTCGCGGCTGACGCCGATCGGCTTCTCCGTCCACACGTGCTTGCCGGCGGCGAGAATCGCCTCCGACACCTCGACGTGCACGGCGGGGATCGTCAGGTTCACGACGATGTCGATCTCGGGGTCGTTCAGCACGAGCTCGACACCGCCCGCGCGAGGAACGCCGTACTTCTCGGCCTGCGCCTTCGCGCGGTCCTCGAGCAGATCGCCGACGGCGATCACGCGCACGTCGGGGAAGGTCGTGAGGTTCGACAGATACTGGTCGCTGATGTTGCCCGCGCCGATGATCCCGACGCCGACGGGTCCGTTCCCGATCGCCATCAGCCGGCGACCTTCTCGTCGAGGTAGACGCGGCTGCGCTCGACCGCATCCCAGAGGTCGCCGTCGAAGTGGTCGAACTCGACGATCGCGAGCTCGAGAGCGGGGGCGGCCGCGATGGCCTCGATGAGCGGCACGGTGCCCTCGCCGGCTGCCACCTGATCGGCGGGCGGGTAGGCGCTCAGGAGCGCGGGATCGAGCGTGCCGTCCTTGGCATGCACCGCGATCACGCGGTCCCCGAGGCGCTGCAGCAGGGCGACCGGGTCGACCCCGCCGCGTGCGACCCAGTAGAGGTCGACCTCGAGCACGACTCGCTCGTCGAGCAGGCCGGCGAGCACCTCGAGTCCGGTGACCCCGTCGAAGACGGCCTCGAGCTCATGGGCGTGGTTGTGGTAGCCGACGCGCACGTCGACGGTCGCGCCGACGGCGGCCGCCTCGTTGAGCAGGCGCGCGGTCTCCTCGATCTGCTCGATCGACTCCCAGCGCGCCGGCTCCGTGTAGGGGTCGATGACGGTGCCCATGCCGAGCACCTTCGCCGCGGCGAACACCTCGGCGGGCGACGGCACCGGAAGAGTGGTCCCGCTGCCGTCCGGGTTGACGAACGACTCGGAGGCGAGGAACGCGTGGCCGGAGGGAGCGGTCAGGCCCGCCGCAGACAGGGCGTCGGCGAGCGGCTGAGCCCGGCGCACGAAGTCGTAGGGCTCGACGGCGGTGAAGCCTCTGACGGCCACCTCTTTCAGCGAGCCTTCGAGGTCGGTCTCGAGCTGATCCTTGATCGTGAACAGCTGGATGGAAGTCTGAATCGCCACGGGGTCTCCTTCGGTCGTCGGTGACGTGCGGGCTGCCTTCACCCGTCTGTCCGAGCACGCTATCACCAAATACCTCCGCGCGGAAGTTTTCAATCTGTAGACTCGCCTCATGAGTCAGGATCAGGATCGCCCGCGGCAGCGCGGTGCCTACGCGAAGGGCATCGCCCGTCGCCAGGAGATCCTCGATCGCGCCATCGAGGTCTTCGCCGCACGCGGAGCCGACCGCACGAGCCTCCGCTCCATCGCCAGTGTCGTCGGCGTCACTCACGCGGCCCTCACCCACTACTTCGGGTCACTGGAGGAGCTGCTCGTCGCGGTCTACCAGGAGAGCACGGCGCCCGGTCGCCAGCAGCCCGACGCCCTCCCGGCCGAGGCGACCCCGGTCGAGCGGATGATCGAGTCCGCGCGCACCAACCGCGAGGTCCCCGGGCTCGTCCAGCTCTACTCCATGCTCGTCGCGACCGCACTCGAAGAAGGGCACCCGGCTGCCCGCGAGTTCGCGACGACGCGCTTCGCGCGGTTGCGCACGGACATGGCCGCGCTCGTGCGAGAACAGCAGGACACGGGTCTCATACGCGAGGACGTGGATGCCGAGGCCGTCGCCGCCCTGGTCGTGGCCGCCTCCGACGGCCTGCAGACGCAGTGGCTCCTCGACGACACCGCGCCGCAGCATGAGGCACTCGCCCTGCTCGATCGACTGCTGCGTCCGACCTCTCGCTAGGGTGAGGGTGTGACAGCACCCGGCACTGATCGACGGTCGCCCTACGAGCGCGCGCTCGGCGAGCGCATCTCGGAACTCCACCCGAAGACCGCCTGGTACTTCCGCACCATCCCCGACGGGCATGTCGGAGTCGGCACGGGCGTGTTCACGAGCGCGGGCTCGCGCCATCGCTGGTTGTGGCCGGTGTTCCGCATCGCGGAATCCCTCGGAGTCGCGTTCGCCGGATGGGAACACGACGTCCCGTTCCGCATCGAGAACCGCACGGTCGCGGGCGAGGCGCTGGCAGTCAGGCACTTCGATCTCCCAGGACGCACCTGGGTCATGCCCGACGTCGTCTCCCTCGGCGCGAACCGCATCCTCCGCAACGAGATCGGCCCCCGTCGCACGGTCGTCACGACCTTCGACATCGACGTGCGTGACGGTGCCGTCGTGCTGACCATCCGCCGGGTCGGGATGCGGTTCGGGCGGCTGCGCATCACCGCTCCGCGCTTCCTGAGTCCGCGCATCGGTCTCGTCGAGCGCTGGTACGAACAGCGCGAGCGGCACCACGTGAACATGACCATCGACGCCCCGCTGCTCGGCCGCGTCTACGAGTACACGGGATTCTTCGAGTACGCGATCGAGAGCGAGACCCCGTGACGGATCCGATGCCCCGCTCCGCAGGACCCGTCGTGATCGGCGGATCGACCGGCTTCATGGGGCAGTACCTGATCCCCCGTCTGCGGTCAGCGGGGCGGGAGGTGATCACCGTCTCGCGATCCGGCGCCGACATCTCCTGGGGAGACCAGGCGGCGATCGATCGGGCCGTCGACGGTGCGTCGCTCGTGATCGGCCTGGCGGGCAAGAGCGTGAACTGCCGCTATACGCCCGAGAACCGCGCCGCGATCTTCCGCTCGCGGCTCGACACGACCTCGTCGCTGAGCTCCGCCATCGCGAAGGCCGCGAATCCTCCCCCACTGTGGGTCAACTCCTCGACGGCGACCATCTACCGTCATGCCGAAGAGCGTCCGATGACCGAGTCGTCGGGCGAGATCGGCACGGGGTTCTCCGTCGAGGTGGCCAAGGCGTGGGAGCGCGCGCTGTTCGCGGACGACCTCCCCCGGACGCGGCGGGTGGCCCTGCGCAGTGCGATCGTGCTCGGCCACGGCGGCGTGCTCGGCCCGCTGAAGAACCTGGCACGACTCGGCCTCGGAGGGGCGCAGCACGACGGGCGCTGGCCGATCAGCCGCGCACGCCGCGCCGCGGGCACGGGCCACCGCCCCGGCGCACGCCGCGGACGACAGCGGTTCAGCTGGGTGCACGTCGAGGACGTCGCCCGCATCATCGATTTCCTCGAGGTCACGCCGACCCTCGACGGGCCCGTGAACGCCGCATCTCCGAATCCGACCGACAACGCCGACTTCATGGCCACCGTGCGGCGGTTGCTGGAGGTGCGCATCGGTCCGCCGATGCCTCGGTGGATGCTCGAGCTCGGCGCCATCGGCATCCGCACCGAGACCGAGCTGATCCTCAAGAGCCGGTGGGTCATCCCCGAGAAGCTGACGCTCGCCGGGTTCGAGTTCGCGTATCCCCACCTCGAAGACGCCCTGCGGGAGTCCTTCGATCTCGAGCGCGTCGGCTAGCTCGACGTGTCCGCGGCCCCGCTCGACGACGCGTCGCCCCCGTCTCGCCGGCGCTTCTCGATCTCCTGACGCAGCCGCCACTCCTCGATCTCACGATCGAGATCCGCGATCTGCTGCTCCGTGCTGCGAGCGTCGACCGGCGGGGCCTGGCGTGGCTCGGGTCGGCGGGTCGCGGGGCGCGCAGCCGGCCGCATCCGGGGCAGCCGCAGACCCGCCTCCGAGTACTCCCTGCCGATCGCGAACCACAGCAGACCGCCGATCAGCGGCAGGAGGATCACGATGATGATCCACGCCATCTTCGGCAGGAATCTCACCTGCGCGTCGTCTCGGCGGATGATGTCGACCAGCGCGCCGATCATCAGCGCGATGACGAGGAGCGAGAACAGGAACGGCATGTGTTCAGGGTAGACGACGCCCGCGTCTTGCGCGCCTGCTACGGGAGCAGGTGACCCGCCGCGCGGAAGAGCTCGTACCACTCGGCGCGCGTGAGCTCGATGTCGGCGCCGGCAGCGGCATCCTGCACCCGCTGCGGGGTCGTGGTTCCGAGCACGACCTGCATCTTCGCGGGGTGACGCGTGATCCACGCCGTCGCGATCGCGATCGGTGCGACCGCGTACGACGCAGCCAGCCGATCGATCACGGCGTTGAGCTCGGCATACTCGGGGTTGCCGAGGAACACCCCCGTGAAGAAGCCGCCCTGGAAGGGCGACCATGCCTGGATCGTGATGCCGTTGATGCGGCAGTACTCGACGATGCCTCCGCCGTCGCGGACGATGCTCTGGTCCTCGCCTGCCATGTTCGCGGCGACCGGCTGCGCGAGGATCGGCGCGTGCGTGATCGACAGCTGCAGCTGATTGGCGACCAGGGGCTGAGTGACCGCGGTGCGCAGGAGGTCGATCTGCCGCGGCGTGTGGTTCGAGACGCCGAACGAGCGGACCTTGCCTGCGGCCTCGAGCTCGTCGAACGCCCTGGCGACCTCCTCGGGCTCGACCAGCGCGTCGGGGCGGTGCAGCAGGAGAACGTCGATGTGGTCTGTGCGAAGCGCCGCGAGCGACCCCTCGACCTGGCGGACGATGTGCTCGTATGAGAAGTCGAACGTGCCCTCGGCGGGGTGGATGCCGCACTTGGTCTGCAGCACGATCTCGTCGCGCTCGGCGGCCGTGAGGTCCAGCGCATCGGCGAAGCGGCTTTCGCAGAAGTGCATGCTGCCGCCGTAGATGTCGGCATGATCGAAGAAGTCGATGCCGGCACTGCGGGCGGTGTCGTACAGTTCACGGATCTGCGCATCATCCTTGTCATCGATGCGCATCATTCCTGCGACGACGGCGGGGGCTGTGGCGGATCCGAAGGGGATGGTCTTCATACCCCCACGCTAGTGCGGTCAGGGCGTGAGCCGCGCGACCGATATGTCGAGCGCCTGCGCGATGTCGGCCAGATCGGCAACGGTGAAGTCGGCCTCACCCGCGAGCTTCCTGCGGAGCGCTGCGCGGGCGATTCCCGCCCGATCGGAGAGCCAGGGTGTGTCCCGGCCCCCGCGACGCAGTTCTTCTTCGATCGCATTCGCCACCGCACGTCGCACATCTGTCGTCATTCATAGACAGTATCGCCGCATACGGGGTGCGACAAGCGTTCAGCGCACCAGTATGACGGCATCCTGGCTTCATGCCGGTGCTATCGTAACTCACGTGAAGACACCGGGCGAGCAGTTCAATGCGGCGGTAGGCCGCCAGCTCCGCGCCGAGATCGCCGCCGCCGGAAGCAGCATCGCCGCGATGGCGCGCGAGGTCGGCATCGCGAGGAGCGCTCTCGACAACTACGTCACGGGCAAGCGCTCGATCCCGGTTCCCATCCTGTACGCGGTCAGCGCGGCCCTCGACATCGCACCGCACGTGGTGATCACGCGTGCCGAAGAGCGGCTCCGTTCCGAGGGCTTCCGCGGCGGCGCCACGATCACCGCCCTGCACCCCCGCACCGATGTCCGTGGTCGACGCCAGGATGAATCCGAAGTCGCGTTCGAGTCTCCTCTCGCACACGCTGACGACACCGACGATCTCTACGACTGACGACCACCCGGCGAGGAGGATCATGGAGGCCCTCCTTCGCCTGCTCGAAGAGAACGGGCTGCACCTCATCGAACGTCGAGGTCGGCGCCCCGGCGGCTACGAACCGCACACCGCGACCATCCGGGTCACCCCCGGTCTCAGCGCGAGGGCCACATCCAGCGTGATCGCGCACGAGCTCGGGCACGCGATGCTCGGTCACACCCCCACCGCGGATTCGTCGATCCGCGCGCGACAGGAGCGCCGAGCAGACGAGTGGGCGGCCCGACTGCTGATCGACGCCGACGCGTACGCCGAGGCCGAGAGAGCGCGAGGCACCCACCCCGCCAGCCTCGCCTTCGAGCTGGGAGTGACCGTCGAGCTCGTGACCGCCTATCGACGGCTGCTGCGTCGCGTCGGGGACACCACGTACGTCGGCGCGAGGATGGGGCGGGGCCAATGGGAGCATCGCGCCCCGATCGTGTGACATGGCGCCGGGCGCGGCGCTGATTGAATGGCTGCATGACCTTCCGCACCGCTCCGGCCCCGATCACCCTCACCGGCCGCCTCGTCGAACTCCGACCTCTGGAGACGTCTCATCACGACGGCCTCCTCGATGCGCTGCTCGAGGGTGAGCTGTGGAAGCAGGCGTGGTACACCTCGGTGCCCTCCCCCGACGGGCTCGCCGCCGAGATCGACCGTCGGATCGGCCTGATCGAGACCGGTGGGATGATCCCGTTCACCGCGTTCGACGCCGAAGGACGGATCCTCGGCCTCACGTCCTATTACGACCTGGAGGCCGACGTCCCCCGGCTGCACATCGGCTACACCTGGAATCGCCCGTCGGCCCACGGCACCGGCACCAACGCCGAGTCGAAGCTGCTGCTGCTCCGGCACGCGTTCGAGGACCTCGGCGTGTTCCGTGTGGGCTTGACGACGCAGTGGGTCAACTTCCAGTCGCGGGCGGCGATCGAACGTCTGGGAGCGAAGCAGGACGGTGTCATGCGCGCGATGAGCCGATACCGCAACGGCGCGCTGCGCGACAGCGTCGAGTTCTCGATCATCGAGCCCGAGTGGCCCGCGGTGAAGGCCAACCTCGAGGCGAGGCTGGCCAGACGCGCCTGACTACTCGGTGGCGTTGCCCGACCAGTTGTCCTTGCGACGGGTGGCCGAGCCGCTGGCGCGCATCACGAACGCGAGCGACAGACTCACGATGAGCAGGCCGGCGATGAAGACGATCGCCTGGAAGTCCTCGAGCGACTGCGCGAGCCCCATGAGCCAGATGCCTCCGAGGAAGAGGATCATGAAGAAGATGAAGCTGAGGATCACGGGATCTCCTGTCGTAGCGGCCGTCATCCAGGATACCGCCTAGCGCACACTCGGCAGCGACGGAACCCCCTGGGCGATCGCCCGCGGGGGTGATTGCGTGCAGGGATGAGCACACGACTGACTGCCCTCGCCATCTCCTGCACCCTCAAGCCGTCTCCCGCGGAATCGAGCAGCGACCTCCTGGGGTCCCAGATCCTGCAAGCTCTCGCGGAGCACGGAGTCGCCGGCCAGCTGGTGCGCGCCGTCGATCACTCGATCAGTCCCGGCGTCGAGACCGACATGGGCGAAGGCGATGAATGGCCGACTCTGCGCGAGCAGGTGCTGGCGGCCGACATCCTCGTGTTCCTGACCCCCACCTGGATGGGCCAGCACTCGAGTGTCGCGCAGCGGGTGCTGGAACGCCTCGACGCCGAACTGAGCGAGACCGACGATGCGGGTCGACCGATCCTGTTCGACAAGGTCGCGATCGCCGGAATCGTCGGCAACGAGGATGGAGCCCACCACATCGCCGCGATCCTGTTCCAGGCGCTGAACGACGTCGGGTACTCGCTGCCCGCCCAGTCGTCGATCTACTGGAACGGCGAGGCGATGCAGACCGTCGACTACAAGGATCTCTCCACGACCCCTGAGAAGGTCGCGCAGGCCACGGCGACGGCAGTGCGCAATGCCGTGCACCTGGCCCGCAGTCTCCAGGCAGACGGATACCCCGCGGAGTAGTTCAGGACTTCGGCGCGCTCCCGCTGTCAGCCTTCGGCTGCACGTAGTCGTCGATCACGAGCTCGCCCGTCGCGTTGAGAGCGCGCATCATCTCTTCGATGCGCGCCTTCTCGATGTTGTGCGGGTCCGGAGAGGTGAAGAGGAACTGCAGCGGGATCGCCGGGTGCATCCAGACGGTGAGACGGCCGGGGTCGCCGCCTTCGCGAGGATGCCAGGTCATCATGAAGCTCTCCTGGCGACGGAGCTTCGTGCCGACGATGACCTTCAGATGAGCGAGCGTCTCGTCGTCGATGAGGATCGGCTCCGAAGTGCCGTCATATCGCAGTCTTCCCATGAAGGAAACCGTACCCCGACGCGCGCGTCATCGTGTACTCGCGTGCGCGCTCTGGCGCGGCGAGAACGTCACAACCTCATCACGGCGCGAACGCTCCACGTCGAGCCCTGCGAGCTCGAGTCGTCGGAAGACCCGACGCGGGAGCGCGGGCAGTTCGGCCGTGCGGCCCGACGGCGGCTTCGCGAGCCCGGTGATCAGCGAGAGATCGACGCCCGCGCCGCGCACCTCGATGCGGGCGTAGTCCGATCGCGTCCGCCAGACGAGATGCTGCAGCTGCCGGAAGGGGATGCGGTGGGTCGCGTTTCCGGCGCGGATGCGCAGATCGTCATCGCCGAACGCGACGCTGCAGGACAGCGTCCGTCGCCTCAGCACGGCGCGGAGCATCAGATAGACCGGCAGTCCGACGACCGCGCCCGTGAGGATGATCGCGAGGCGGGCGCCCATGTGCATCACCGCGTCGTCGAATGCGATGAGCAGCACGGTGCCCGCGGTGCCGACGACGAGGACCACCGCCACGATGGCGACCGTCAGCGCCCGCATGCGCAGGTCGAGGGCAGAGAACTGGACGTGGGATCCGTCGCCGTTCTCGTCACGCTCCCATTCGGGTGCGACAGGAGACGGGCGCCTGAGGGCATCACGCCGTCCGATGCGGTCTGTGACGCGCGACAGAAGGCCCAGCCAGATCCATCCCGCGGCGGGACCGGCGGCGATCTGCAGCACGACGATGACCGCCCGCACGGGTTCGGGCAGGCCGGCGAGCAGCTCGCTCCCGGCGTCGATCACGACGATCATCACAGCCGTCAGCACCACGGCGACACCCAGGTGCACGGCGACGCCGGCGCGCACCGGGCGCATGTCCATCGTCGCGTTGACGAAGGAGAAGGCAATGCTCCAGCCGCCGAGCAGCATGAGCAGGAACGGGAAGAAGCTCAGGTCGTCGCCCGCGATCGTCCACACCGTCGCGGCCACCAGCAGGAGCACTCCCCACGCGAGCGGAGCCCGCACGAGCCGGCGGCCGATCTCGCGTCGCAGCCTCCGCTCCGAGGTCGTCGTGGGCGCCGTGTCGGTCATCGCCCCCATCCTAGAGCGAGGCCGGACGTCATCACGGGGTCACGACGTCGCGTGCGGCAGTACCGTGGATCCATGACCGCTCCTGTTGATCCGACACTCACTCCCGCCTGGTCCGAACTCGCCGCGCTGCGCGAGTCGATCACCGCCGATCTGCGAGGCTGGTTCGCCGCCGATGCCGACCGTGCGGAGCGATTCTCGTTCCCGCTCGCAGACCTCCACGTCGACCTGTCGAAGAACCTCGTCACCGACGACGTTCTCGCAGCGCTTCTGCGCCTCGCCGAGCAGACGGGAGTCGCCGAGCGATACGCCGCGATGCTCCAGGGAAGCCACCTCAACACGTCCGAGGACCGCGCCGTGCTGCACACGGCACTGCGTCGACCGGCCGACTCCTCCCCCGCGCTCGTCGTCGACGGACAGGACGTGGATGCCGACGTGCAGGCCGTGCTCGACGCACTCAGCGCTTTCGCCAGCAGAGTTCGCTCCGGAGAGTGGCTCGGCATCACCGGAAAGCGCGTCACCCACGTCGTCAACATCGGCATCGGCGGCTCCGACCTCGGGCCCGTCATGGTCTACGAGGCGCTCAAGCCCTATGCGGATGCCGGGATCGAGGCGCGGTTCGTGTCGAACATCGATCCCACCGACCTCGCGCAGAAGACCGCGGACCTCGACCCCGAGACGACCCTCTTCATCGTCGCGTCCAAGACCTTCACCACCCTCGAGACGCTCACCAACGCCCGCCTGGCGCGCGATTGGCTGTGGGCCGGACTCCAGGCCTCGGGAGCCATCTCCGACGACGAGGACGCCCGCACCGACGCCGTCGCGCACCACTTCGTGGCGGTGTCGACCGCCCTCGACAAGGTCGCGGCCTTCGGGATCGATCCGGCGAACGCCTTCGGATTCTGGGACTGGGTCGGCGGCCGCTACTCGGTCGACTCCGCGATCGGCCTGTCGCTCGCGATCGCGCTCGGACCCGATACCTTCCGCGATCTGCTGACCGGCTTCCATGCGGTCGACGAGCACGTGCGCACCACGCCTCTCGAGCGCAACGTCCCGGTGCTGATGGGTCTGCTCAACGTCTGGTACGTCAACTTCCACGGCGCGCAGTCGCATGCGGTGCTGCCCTACGCGCAGCAGCTGAGCCGGTTCCCGGCCTACCTGCAGCAGCTGACGATGGAGTCCAACGGCAAGTCGGTCCGCTGGGACGGCACCCCGGTCACCACCGACACCGGCGAGGTGTTCTGGGGAGAGCCCGGGACCAACGGCCAGCACGCGTTCTACCAGCTCATCCATCAGGGCACCCGGCTGATTCCGGCCGACTTCATCGCGTTCGTGAACCCGGCCTACCCTCTGACCGACGGCGGCCAGGACGTGCACGAGCTGTTCCTGGCGAACTTCCTCGCCCAGACGAAGGCTCTGGCCTTCGGCAAGACCGCCGCAGAGGTCGAGGCTGAGGGAACCACCGGAGCGCTCGTCGCGGCACGCACGTTCGCCGGCAACCGCCCGACGACCTCGATCTTCGCACCCGCGCTGACACCACAGGTGCTCGGTCAGCTGATCGCCCTGTACGAGCACATCACGTTCACGCAGGGCACGATCTGGGGCATCAACTCGTTCGACCAGTGGGGCGTCGAGCTGGGCAAGCAGCTCGCGATGCAGATCGCTCCGGCCATCGGCGGGGACGAGGCGGCCATCGACGCGCAGGACGCCTCAACGAAGACGCTGCTCTCCTACTACCGCGCGAACCGGAAGTAGGCGAGACAGCGGGAGCGACGGATGGAGTCGGTCACACGCGGCGACGCGCACGTCAGTGCGCGTCGCCGGGCACTGCTCGTCATCGCCGTCCTGGTGGTCGCGGCCGGTCTCGTCACACACGTCGTCGGTCGTGGTCCGATCGCGGACGCACTCGGCGACGCCCTCTATGCGGTGATGATCTACGTCGTCATCGCGATCGTGCTCCCACGAGCCCCGGTCTGGATCGTGGGTGCGAGCGCCGCGGCGCTGTGCATGCTGATCGAGTGCTTCCAGCTCACCGGTCTGCCGGCGATCTGGTCCGAGGCCTTCTGGCCGGTGCGACTCGTCCTGGGCGTCGGATTCGATGCGCGCGACCTCGTCGCCTACGCGGTGGGCGCGGGTGCCGCCGCCCTCTGCGACCACGCGATCGGTCGCCGTCTCCGCGCACGCGCACAGTAGACAGAAGAAAGACCCCCGAGCGATGCTCGGGGGTCTTTCTCGTCGGTGGACCTAAGGGGATTCGAACCCCTGACCTCCTCGATGCGAACGAGGCGCGCTACCAACTGCGCCATAGGCCCTGACGTCTTCTACGCTATCACGCTCGAAGACCCTCTCGTGCCGCGAGGATCAGCCCGCTGCACGCTTCGCGAGGAGGTCGCGCACATGCGCCTCGATCTCCGCGTCGTCGACGTATCCCATCTTCGCGAACGGAGACGCGGCGGCCTGCGAGGCCGCGGGAATCTGCACGGGTGCGGCGGGCGCCATGCGCTCCGCTCGCTCACGAAGCTCGGCGAGACGAGCCGCAGCGCGGCGCTTCTCCTGCGCATCCAGCTCCGCTCTCGCCACCTGCGCGCGCGAGCCTGCGACCGACACCAGCGGCTCGGGCAGCGGACGCGGAGTCCATGTCGCCGGGCCCTGATCGTGCAGTTCGGGCTCTGCCCTCTGCACGGGCTGCTCGACGACGCGCACCGAACGCCGGGCGGCGCGGGCGGCGACAGCCGACATGCGCTGCAGGGCGAAGCCGGCGACGACGATGACCGACCCGCCGACCCAGAGCAGCAGCTGCGCCTGAAGCGCGATCAGCTGCCACACGCCGAGCCCCGTGACGACGAGACCGAGAAGCAGGGTCGAGGTGGCGACGATGCGCACACGGCGACGCGCGCGGGCCTGTCGCATGACGGGATCAGCCCTCGTCGCAGCCAGTTCTTCGCGGAGCTTCATGAGCTCAGCGGCTTCCTTCTCGGACTGCAGGCGCTTCGCGAGCTTCTGCTGCGCGAGGGCGGTCCGCGCGTTGAGTTCGAGACGGACCTCGCCGGGGGTCTCGCTGGTCTCGGCCAGCACCCGCAGGGCCTGGTTCAGTCTGACGGCGTTGCGCTCCGCGGCGTCGTACTGGAAGCGCCCACGCCAGGAGGGCAGCAGGTAGAGCATCCACAGGAGCACAGCGACGAGGACTATCACTCCCCCGCTCAGCACCGGCCCGTCCATGTCGACAACGGTACGGGAACATCGCTGGTCACGACGCTCAGTCGGAGCGTGTGTCGCGAGGAGTTCTGAAGTCAGCGGCGTGTCAGAGCGCGAAACGGTCCGACGGCGGGATCGTCGCGGCGTCCGGAGGCACCTCGCCGTTCAGCCACCGGGCCAGCACGCCCTGCGGCACATCCTCGCGAGTGAGGGCGAACGCGTAGTGATCCCGCCAGTCGCCGTCGATGTGGATGTAACGGCGACGCAGCCCTTCGTAGCGGAAGCCGAGCTTCTGCACGACCCTCAGGCTCGCGACGTTCTCGGGCCGGATGCAGATCTCCATGCGGTGCAGCGCATACTCCGTGAAGCAGGCATCGGTCGCGAGCGCGACGGCTGTGGGCGTGATGCCCTTGCCGGCGAAGCGCTCGCTCACCCAGTACCCGATGGTCGCCGAGCACAACGACCCCCTGGCGACTCCCCACACGTTGAGCTGCCCGGCGATCTCACCCTTGTACTCCATGACGAACGGATAGCCCGCGCCGTCGCGGTACTGCTGCAGCAGACGGCGGATGCTGAGTCGCATGTCGAACGAGACCGATCCGTACGGGACGGTGGCCTCCCACGGCTGCAGCCAGGAGCGATTGCTCAACAGCTCGTGCTGAAGAGCCCTCGCATCCCGAGAGCGCACGAGGCGCAACTCGATGGGACCATGCCGCATCCCCGTCGCCTGATCCATCCGCGCGCTCCCGACGCCGCGTCGACGCCTAGAGGCGTTCCGCGAACTCCTTGAGCCACGGCCGCAGCTCGGGGCCGAGGTCGTCGCGGTCGGAGGCGAGCTGGACGATCGCCTTGATGTAGTCGACGCGGTCGCCGGTGTCGTACCGGCGTCCACGGAAGATGACGCCCACCACACCGGGGCCGTCGGCGCTGGTGGCCAGCTCCTGCAGCGCGTCGGTCAGCTGGATCTCGCCGCCCTTGCCGGGTTCGGTGCGCTCGAGCACCTCGAAGATCGAGGCGGGCAGGACGTAACGGCCGATGATCGCCAGGTTCGACGGCGCGTCCTCGGGTGCGGGCTTCTCGACGAGGTCGGTGACGCGCACGGCATCCGATCCCTCGATGTCCTCGACGGCGGCGGCGCCGTACATGTGGATGCTCGCGGGGTCGACCTCCATGAGGGCGATCACCGCGGCGCCGCTGCGCTCGTGCTCGGCGATCATCTCGGTGAGCAGCTGGTCGCGCTCGTCGATGAGGTCGTCGCCGAGGAGCACGGCGAAGGAGCTGTCGCCGACGTGCGTGCGGGCACGCAGCACCGCGTGACCGAGTCCCTTGGGCTCACCCTGACGGACGAAGTGGATGTCGGCGAGGTCGCTCGAATGGATGACGCGCTCGAGACGCCCCGTGTCGCCCTTCTCCATCAGCTTGACCTCGAGCTCGGGGACCGAGTCGAAGTGGTTGGAGATCGCATTCTTGTTGCGGCCGATGATGACGAGGATGTCATCGATCCCGGCGCTGGCGGCCTCTTCGACGACGTACTGGATCGCCGGCTTGTCGACGACCGGCAGCATCTCCTTCGGCATCGCCTTCGTCGCCGGCAGGAAACGCGTTCCCAGACCGGCAGCAGGAATGACAGCCTTCATCTTCCGTATACCCATCCACCCAGCCTAGTGGGGATGCCGCCGTAGACTCGGAGCCATGTCCCACGACGTAGAGCATGAGAAGCGCGCGCTTCGCGCCGAGCTCCGCGAACGCCGCCAGCTGCTGAGCGACTCGCAGCGGGAGGCCGCGGCATCCGCCATCACGCAGCGCCTCGACGAGCTGGTCGACGCGCTCGGCGCCCGGTCGATCTCATGCTTCCTCTCGACCACGACCGAGCCGGGCACCCGGGAGTTCGTCACCGGCGCGGTGCGCCGCGGCATCCGGGTCCTGCTTCCTGTGACTCGGGCCGACGGCCTTCTCGACTGGGCCGTGGCGACCGATGACGACGATGTCGCGGAAGGCCTCTTCGGGCTTCCCGAGCCGACCGGCGAGGTGCTCGGTCCGATCGCCGTCAACGATGTCGACCTGATGGTGATCCCCGCCGCGGCCGTCGACCGCACCGGGATGCGCATGGGCTGGGGGCGCGGGTACTTCGACAAGACCATCGGTTCGATGGAGAAGTGCCCTCCGGTCTACGCAGTCATCTATGATTCCGAGGTACTCGACTTCCTGCCGAGGGAGGTTCACGACCAGCCGGTCACCGGCGTCGTGACTCCCACGCAGACCCTCCACCTGTCGCCCACGCGACGCTGACCCGCGAGGATCGCAATGCCCACCTATGCCTACGCCTGCCGTTCGTGCGGTCACGCCTTCGACGCCGTGCAGAGCTTCTCCGACGACGCGCTCACGGTCTGCCCCGAATGCGGCGGCGAGTTGCGCAAGCAGTACGGATCCATCGGCGTCACCTTCAACGGATCCGGCTTCTATCGCACCGACTCGCGAGCGGGCTCCGGCTCTTCCGCATCCGCCCCGGCATCATCGAAGGCGGAGCCGGCCAAGACCACGACCCCGGCCCCTGCGTCGACCAGCACCTCTTCTTCCTGACCCCATCGACTCCCCGGAGGCATCCATGCTCAAAGGTTTCAAGGACTTCATCCTCCGCGGCAACGTGATCGACCTCGCGGTCGCGGTCGTCATCGGCACCGCGTTCACGGCGATCGTCACTGCCGTGGTGAACAGCATCATCACCCCGCTCGTCTCGCTGTTCTTCAAGGCGGATGCGACGGGCAACTTCGGACCGCAGGTGCAGAGCATCTACGGAGATACCGTCACGTTCCCCATCGGCGATCTCATCTCGGCGATCATCAGCTTCCTCTCGGTCGCTCTGGTGGTGTACTTCGTGTTCGTGCTGCCGATGAACACGTTCAAGGCCCACGTCGAGGCGCGCAAGGGCACCGCGGCCGAGCAGCCGGAGGAAGAGCCGGCGGCCGCCACCGAGGCCGAGCTGCTCGTCGAGATCCGCGACCTGCTCGCCAAGAACAGCCCGCGCAGCTGACTCGCAGTCCGCACCGCGAAGCGCACGGTCCGATTCGGGCCGTGCGCTTCGTCGTCTCCCGAACACGCCTGAGCCGCCGGTGCTCAGTAGTGCGGGGGCACGTCCTGCATCAGGCGGTCGTCGTTGGGCCCCTTCGGGCCCGTCGTCCGCTGAGGTTCCCGGACGACCCGATCCGGGTCCGTGTCGGTTCCCGGCACGGGAGTCAGCCGGGCACGCCGCGATCCGGCGACCCGCACGACCTTCTGCCGCGGGGCACCGGAGTCCGGCTGATCAGTCATTCTGCGGGTCGGTGAGATCGATCGGCTGCGTGTCGTTGTCGGCTCGGGCCGCGGATGCCGAGATTCCCAAGACTCCCGCGATGCGCGTGGCCGCCGTGACGGGGTCGCTGTAGAGGTCGAAGGCGTGCACGCGCACGTAATGCCACCCGAGGCGGCGAAGCACGTTCGGGCGCAGCCGCAGGGCCTCGCGCAGTGACTCGCCACGAGACTCCGGGTCGGACTCGATGACGACGGCCTTGCCGTTGTGCTGTGCGACGAGCGGCAGCAGACCGCGGTAGTCGACGTCGACCGCTGCGCCGAGACGGCGCAGCTCTCGTGCGAGGGCGAGCGTCAGCGGGTCGGCGAGATCCTCCAGGCGTGCGTCGCGTCCCCGGGTGGCGAGGCCGCCGAGGATCGACATCAGGGTGGCGGCGCCGAACTCGAGGCGGCCGTCATCGAACGACGAGGGGCGGATCGACGAGACGATCACCATGGACCGGCGGGCGCGGGTCATCCCGACCGTCAGCAGCCGCTCCCCATCCGGCGTGGACAGGTCGCCGAAGTCGCTGAGCACTCGGCCGTGCTTGGTCAGGCCGTAGCCGAGTGAGAAGATCACCCGGTCGCGGCTCTCGGCCACGGACTCCTCGAGGGTGAGCACCGCGAAGGGCTCGGCCGTGTCGCGACCGACGAAGTCGGCGACGTCGGAGCGCCCGGCGAATGCCGAGGTGACGGCGGCCCGCACGCGCTCGGCATGACGCCTGCTCGCGGTGACCACCATGAGCGACTCGTCCGGGCGATGCACGGCGTGCTCCACGACCAGCGTGACGACGCGTGCGACCTCTGCCTCGGGGCTCTCCACCGCACCCGACACGGGGTCGGGTGCGCCGGTGCCGCCTTCGACGTAGTCGACGGTGAGGCTGCCGCGACCCAGGTACGAGCCCGCCCAGGGCAGCGAGACGATCTCGCCGCCGTAGAACGCGTCGTTGATGAGCTCTGCGAGGTCCTCGCCGCCCGCGCGGTAGCTGCGCGTGAGGGTCATCACGGGAAGCAGTTCGGACAGGCGCTCGAACACCGACACGGAGTCGAAGGGCACCTCGTGCTCCCATTCGGGGCCGGGGTCCACGGCGACGTGGAACGCTGTCGGAAGCTGAGTGACCGGATCGCCGAAAGCGACGACCTGACGGGCACGGCGGATCGCCGGGGCCGCTTCGGCGAGGTTGATCGCGGCCGCATCGACGAGGAGCACCGTGTCGAACTCGACGGAGTCGGGGATCTGCGGCACGAGGTAGGGAGACGAGATCCAGACCGGCGCGAGCACGCCGACGAGGGTGGGCGCGGAGCTCACGATCTCGGCTGTCGTCGTCGCCGGCTGCTTCAGTGCGCGCCTGAGGTTCTGCGACTCCTGCGGTTCATCGACGATGGCGATCTTCCACTGGTTCGCGAGCTGCCAGGCGAGCAACGGACCGGCCATCGCGGCGTGCGCCTCGTCGACGAGACGGAAGTCCCGCTCGAGCCGGTCGACCACCGCCGTGTTCGCACCGAGCAGCGCTCGATCCTCCTGCAGAGCCCGTTCCAGCAGTGTCTGCCACCAGGCGAACTCCAGCTCGTCACCCACACGCGACTCGGCGACGTGGCGAACGGACAGCTCCGCGAGCAGCGGCTCGAGACCGAGGTCGGCCAGCCTATCGCGCAGCTGCGCGCGCTCCACGAGGTTGTCGAAGACGTCGGACTTCGCCGCGAGACCGGCGAGAGTGCGCACGAGGCGGGCGACGGGGAGCGTCGACAGCGGTTCCCTGCGGCCGAGCGCGACATCGAGCTCGGCGAGCTCAGCCGTGACGCGCTGCCACGAGGAGTGGACGTCGGCGAGCCCGAGTGGAACCTCGGGCGCCACTCCGGCTTCCACGAACCGCTGCCACTGGGTGCGCTGCGCCTGGATGCGCAGCAGCGACTCGTGCATCTCGGTGACATGGACGCCCGGGCGCACGTACTCCTTGGCGAGACGACGCAGCCGACGCCGGTTCGCCCCGGACATCGCGGGCGCGTCGCGGCGCGATCCGTGAGCCTGGATGAGCTCGCCCAGCGGACGCTCGAAGACGGTGGGGCTGAACCGGTCGAGAGAGTCGCGGATGCCCTGCAGCAGCCGCAGGTACTCACCGAGCTCGTCGATCGTCGAGAACGGGCGCATATGCGTCTGGGCGATGAGGGCATACCCGCGCTCGAGGAGGGCCGGCACGCTGTCGGAGTGCAGACGCGCTGCCAGCTGGTGCGCCGACTTCGCAGCCTCGGTGCTCGAGAACGTGACTCCGTACCAGGGCGAGTCGTCGGGTCCGAAGCGGAACTCGCCGAGGCGCGCGGCCTGCGCGAGCGCCGCTGCCGCCGACGAGCGATCGTCAGCGAGACGGCGGAGGGTCTCGGCGCTGAGTCGCGCCGTGGTCGACGGCGGGGTGGGCAGGGAGGCGAGCCTCGTGAGATGCCTGGTGGCGTCGAGCACCGACGAGTTCGTCCCCGCGACCGGAGCGGTGAGAGCGCTGCGATAATCCCTGAGCACCGTGCGGAGACGCACGAGAGCGTCATCGACGTCGCTGACCTTCGGAGCCGTCGCCTTCTCGTTCCGGCCGATCGCGCGGACGAGGTCCCGACGCACGTTCGCGGGCGATACCGCCAGGCTGTCGAGGCCGATGCCCGCAAGACGGTGCCGCACGCCGTCGAGGGTCGACCGTCGCGCCGAGACGACGAGCACCCTCTTGCCGGCCCGCACGAGTTCGCCGAGCGCGTTGATCACGGTCTGTGTGCCGCCTGTGCCGGGGAGCGTCGCGACGGTCAGCGAATGTCCGGCGGCGATCCTGGCGAGGAGCGCCTCCTGCTCGGCATCCGCATCGAGCAGCAGATTGTCGGATGCCGGCGCCCGGTCGTCCGGTCCGGTGTGGTGCGGCGCGGGTCGGCGGGCCGAGACCTGCTCGCGGTCACCGACGTGACCGGCCAGAGCGTTGAGCACGACGTGGTCCAGACTCCCGCCGTCGCGGGACATGGCACCGCCGACATCGGCGAAGGTCGAGACCACGAGCCGCGGCAGCACCGTGAAGGTGTCGATCGACCGCGTCGTGGCCCGAAGGCTGTCGATCACGGGCTGCGGCTTGAAGATCCCGCCGTCGTAGGCGAGGGAGGCGAGAGCCGCGGCGTCGATCGTGATGCCGAAGTGCTCACGCGCGATGCGCACGAGCTCGGGGTTCACCTCGAACGCGCCCTGCAGCTTGAGTTCGAAGTCGGAGTGGTGCCGACGGATGGCGAGGGGGCGAAGCAGCACGGGCGCCGAGAAATCCGCCCCGCCGATGCGCCAGCCGGCGACGCCGACTGCGAGGTGCACCGCCTCGATGCCGCGAACGGTGCGCAGCTCGGTGTTCTTCGCCGTGATCCGCTCGGCGGCGAGCCTCGCAGTGCGCAGACCGACCTCGTCGCGATAGAGATTCGACAGCAGGGTCGATTTGCCTGTGATGAACTGGGGAAGACTGCCGGGGTGGGCCTTCGAGATGTCGATGCTGGATTCGACCGTGTCGCGGAAGTTCACGAGCGGCGATGAGCCGCCGAGGTCAGCAGCTTCCGCACGCAGCCGAGTGCGCTCGGCCTCTGCCGCATGCGCGATGCCGATACCGGAGACCGGCTCGTGCGATTCGCCGAGGGTCACTGCGGCATCGGTCGCTGCGTCATCCGCAGCCTTGCCTTCACGTCGCCACACACCTCACACACTAAGCGCGCCTCGCCCCGCAGGCGGTATCCCGGGCGGGTTTCACCGTATTTCCGCCCGCTCGAGGGCGGAGCGACGACCCTGCGGACTGCTTCTGCACCCGAGCGACGAGTCGGTGCGGTCTCCCCCGGTCGCGCTCGTGGGGACGCCCCCCGTCCCCCCGCTCCGGTCAGTATGGAGGCATGACCTTCCGCTATGACTTCGCACCGACTCCGTTCGGCGACGCCCTCGCGGTGTTCTCCGACGAGGGGCTCGTCCGATTCGACCTCTCGGAGTCGAATGATCCATCGGTTCCCTGGCTCCTCGAGAACGTCGCGAGCCAGCTCCGGGCCGTCCCGGAACCCGACCCCGGTGCGGCAGACGAGGTCACCGAACTCCTCGACGCGTACTTCGGTGGATCGCCGGTGCGATTCCACGATCACCTGGCGCTCGACTGGCGCCTCATCGACGGGTTCGCGCGCACGGCGCTGCAGGCCATCACCACCATCGAATGGGGAGAGACGATCAGCTACGGGGAGGTCGCGGTGCTGGCCGGGCGCCCCGGTGCCGCGCGGGCCGTCGGCACCGCCTGCCGTCTCAGTCCCTTCTCCATCGTCGTCCCCGTCCACCGCGTGGTGCGGTCGGATGGCACGACGGGTCAGTACGGCGCGCATCCCGAGCGCAAGAGGTTCCTTCTCGACCTCGAGTCGCACGGCTGACCGCACACGGGGACCCCGACGAGTAGGCCGTCGGGGTCCCCGTTCGCGTCATCGGCCGCTCAGTGGTCGACGGCCTTCTCGGCCCCGAAACCGGTGAGCGAGCGCACTTCCATCTCGGCCGCCAGGAGCGGCGACTCCTTGGTCCGGCTCGTGACCGTCCCGAGCCAGCCGAGGAAGAAGCCGAGCGGGATCGACACGATTCCCGGATTGTTCATCGGCCACAGCACGATGTCGATCCCGGGGATCATCGAGGTCGGCGACCCGGAGAACACCGGCGACAGGATGATCAGGATGATCGCCGCGGCGAGGCCGCCGTACATGCTCCAGACTGCACCGCGGGTGTTGAACCGTCGCCAGAACAGCGAGTAGAGGATCGTCGGCAGATTCGCGGAGGCGGCGACCGCGAACGCGAGCGCCACCAGGAAGGCGATGTTCTGCCCCTGCGCACCGATGCCACCGACGATCGCGAGGATGCCGATCACGACCACCGTTCGGCGTGCGACGCGCACCTCGCCGTTGGGATCCGGCTCGACGGGGTTTCCGGCCGAGTCCTTCTTCCCCTTCTGGATCACGTTCGCATAGATGTCGTGCGCGAAGGAGGCTGCTGCCGTGATCGTGAGTCCGGCCACCACCGCGAGGATGGTCGCGAAGGCGACGGCCGAGATGAACCCGAGGAGGACCGGCCCGCCGAGATACAGGGCGAGCAGCGGCGCCGCCGAGTTCGGCCCGCCGGGTGCCGCCGCGATCACGTCCGCGCCGACGAGCGCGCCTGCTCCGTAGCCGAGCACCAGCGTCAGCAGGTAGAAGCCGCCGATCAGCCAGATCGCCCACACCACCGAACGACGAGCCTCCTTGGCGGTGGGGACCGTGTAGAAGCGCATCAGCACGTGCGGGAGCCCCGCCGTTCCGAGCACGAGAGCCATGCCGAGAGAGACGAAGTCCCAGGGGTTAGCTCCGTACTGCAGTCCCGGCGCGAGGATCGCGTCGCCCTTGTCGGAATTCGCCACAGCCGCCTCGAGCAGCGTGTTGAGGCTGAATCCGTTGATCGCCAGCACCCAGATCGTCATCGCGATCGCACCGCCGATGAGCAGGAACGCCTTGACGATCTGCACCCAGGTCGTGCCCTTCATGCCGCCGATGAGGACGTAGACGATCATCAGCACGCCGACGACGGCGATCACGATCGACTGACCGAGTCGGCCGTCGATTCCGAGCAGCAGGGAGACCAGCCCGCCGGCTCCCGCCATCTGGGCGAGCAGGTAGAAGAAGCACACTGCGAGCGTGGTGATCGCTGCCGCCATGCGCACTGGCCGCTGCTTCAGTCGGAACGACAGGACGTCGGCCATCGTGAACTTGCCGGTGTTGCGCATCAGCTCGGCGACGAGAAGCAGTGCGACGAGCCAGGCGACGAGGAATCCGATCGAATACAGGAATCCGTCGTAGCCGTTGATCGCGATCGCACCGCAGATTCCGAGGAAGGATGCCGCAGACAGATAGTCGCCGGCGATCGCGAAACCGTTCTGCGGCCCCGTGAACGAGCGGCCCGCGGCGTAGTAGTCCGCCGCCGTCTTGTTGTTCCGGCTCGCACGGATGACGATGAACAGTGTCACCGCCACGAAGGCGACGAAGATCGAGATGTTGAGAACAGGATTGCTCTCCACCGCGATCTCCCCCGCGGCGGCGTGAATGCGGTTCATGCGTCAGCCTGCGCCTTCTCGAGCTCTTCGCGGATCTCGGTCGCTATCGGATCGAGTCTCCGGTTCGCGAATGCGACGTACCCCATCGTGATCGCGAAGGTGGTGACGAATTGTCCCAACCCCATGAGCAGCCCGACGGTGATATCTCCCCACACTCTCTGCGACATGAATTCGGTCGCGAAGGCGGCGAGCAGGACGTAGACGAAATACCAGATGAGGAAGAATGCCGCGAGCGGGAAGATGAATGAGCGCTGCGTCTTCTTCAGTTCGCGGAATCGTGGTGATTCCTCGACAGCGATGTAGTCGATCGCTCCCGGCGAATCTGCCGTCGGATGGTCGGTCATGGGGCCTCCTTGCCTCATGTTCTGCGGCTCGCCCCGCATTGCCAGGCGAATGATAGGGTCGACGCTACGAAACGGGGACACAGCGCCGTCACCCCCGAAAGTAGGTAGTCGTGAGCACATCGACCGAGATGGAATCAGAGACCGAGCTCGTCGCCAGAGCAGTGCGCGAGCTCGCGCAGCGCACCCGGTTCCCGGTCGCCTTCGGCGGCCTGATCGACGAGGGCGTGGTCAGCGTCACCAGCATCGTCGGAAACCGCACGCACAGCCTCGACGGGTTGCGCGTCAGACCCGAACGCGGTCTCGGCGGACGGGCGATGATGGAGCTGCGCCCTCGCATGACGAGCGACTACGGGTCATCGCAGCAGATCACGCACGACTACGACGTGTTCGTGCTCGGCGAGGGCCTCAGGACTCTGCTGGCCCTGCCGATCGTCGTGAGCGGCCGTCCCCGAGGAGTCCTGTACGCGGGGGCCTGGGACCGGACACCCGTCGGCGGCGTGACCACGGCGCCGGCGATGCAGGTCGCACAGTCCGTCGCAGAGGAGCTCCGAGTTCGCGACGAGGTGGAACGTCGCCTTCGCTCGGTCACGCCGTCGTCCGCATCCGTCCCCCCGCGCCATCGCGAAGAGCTGCGGGAGAGCTTCGCCGAGCTTCGCAGCATCGCGGCATCCGTCGATGATGCGGATCTTCGGGCGCGCATCGCACAGGTGGAGCAGCGCCTCGTGATGCTCGCGGACGACGCGGTCTCCACCGGTACCGGGCCGATCCCGACGATTCATCTCTCCCGCCGCGAGACCGATGTGCTCGCCTGCGCCGCCCTCGGCGCGACGAATGCGGAGATCGGCGGGCAGCTCGGCCTTCGCGAGGGTACCGTCAAGGCGTATCTCGGCACGGCGATGTCCAAGCTCGACGCCTCGACCCGCCATGCCGCCGTGGCCAAGGCGCGGCGGGCCGGACTGCTCCCCTGAGTCACGCGCGGCGCTCCGCGGCACAGCGCTGCACAGGCCCTGCCCAGCGCTCAGGACTATCGTGGATACTGGTCGGTGAACCCCGGCCCCGGACGAGGCAGACCAGTACCCGGTGAGCGAAAAGACTGGTCCGAAAGGACCGTCATGTCGTGGATCGTGCTTATCGTCTCCGGAGTCCTCGAAGCTGTATGGGCGACTGCGCTCGGCAAATCCGAGGGATTCACCAAGCTGTGGCCGAGCATCATATTCGCGGGCGGTCTGATCCTCTCGATGCTCGGGCTCGCATTCGCCATGCGTGATATCGCCACCGGCACCGCCTATGCGGTGTGGGTCGGCATCGGCGCGACTCTGACAGTGGTGTGGGCGATGATCACCGGCGACAGCGACATCTCCTGGCCGCGGATTCTGCTGCTCCTCGGCCTCGTCGGGTGCATCGTCGGCCTGAAATTGATCGACCCTGGTCACGAATAGGACTGCGGGCTCGGATATTCGGCAGTACTGTATTCCCATGGCAAGAAGAATTGTGCACCAGCTGGTTGACGACATCGACGGAAGCATCCTGGAAGTGGGCGAAGGCGAAACGGTCCATTTCTCGCTGAATGGCACTTCTTACGAGATCGATCTGAATTCCGCGCACGCAGAAGAACTGCGTGCGGCATTGGAACCGTATATCTCGGCTGGAAGACGGGCCGGCTCGGCGGCCTCGTCGCGGTCAGCAGCACCCCGGAAGCGCGCGGGTCGCAATCCCGAGGTCGCGGCGATCCGCGCCTGGGCGAACGACAACGGTTACACGCTCTCAGAGCGGGGCCGCATTCCCGCCCCGGTCGTCGAGGCGTACAACGCCGCGCACTGACTCAGTCTGAGGTCGCGACTCCGGGTTGAGCCCACGGCTCATCCCGGAGCGTGATCTCCTGGGCCATGTCGGACAGGAACCGGATGACGACGTCACGCTCGTCCGGAGTGAGTCGCGCCGCCGAGTAGAAGCGCTTGGCCTGCTGACGACCCACCGTCTCCATGGCCGCCTGCCGCGTCTCCGGCGTGATGGTGATCGCGAGAGCGCGCCGGTCGGTCGGATGCGGCGCCCGCCGGATATGGCCGCCCTTCTCGAGGCGGTCGAGCAGCTTCGTCGTCGACGCGGTCGATATGCCGAGGTGTGTCGCGATCCCCCCGGGAGTGGCCGTGGCCCCGCGGTTCGCGCACACGATCAGGTAATGCAGTGCGCGCATGTCCGTGTCGTTCAGGCGCATGTAGCGCCGTGAGGCGAGTGACAGCTTCTGCTCCGCGTCGCGGAGCTCACCGAGGGCGCCCATGACGAGCGCGATCTGGCGCAGGTCCTCGGGGTCGACACCTGATCGATCGATCAGAGTGCTCCGCGGATCCGCCGACTCGACGTCGTAGATCGCCGCGTGCGCGAGGCCGTCCGGAGAGATCGGGTCCTTGCGAGACAGCACATCGGACGCACCGCTTCCGCGGGGGGTGGCGTCGGGTCCGTCGTGCATGCCATCATGCTACACACGATTGTTTCGTGTTATGTTGATTATTAGCTAAGCTAGCGAAAATCGAGGAGGTTCCCCGTTGGATGAGGTCACCCTCCTCTCTGCAGACGGAGTCGCGATAGGCGTGTTCGCGAAAGACGCGGTTCACACCACCGATACTCCTCTTCACCTGGCCTTCTCCTGCCATGTCTTCGACCGGCAGGGGCGTCTTCTCGTCACGCGGCGAGCGCTGACGAAGCGCACCTGGCCCGGCGTCTGGACCAACAGCTTCTGCGGTCACCCCCGCCCGGGCGAGGACATGACACAGGCAGTGCATCGACGCGCGCAGGACGAGCTCGGACTCCGTCTCACCGACATCTCCCTGGTGCTGCCTGACTACCGCTATCGCGCGGTCGACGCGAGCGGGATCGTCGAGAACGAGATCTGCCCCGTGCACGTCGCCATCGCAGACGGCCCCCTCTCCCCCGATCCCGACGAGGTCGCCGAGTGGGCCTGGGTCGATCCGGCCGAGTTCGCCGACGCCGTCATCGGTGCCCCCTTCGCGTACAGTCCCTGGCTCGTGGAGCAGCTGCCCCGGCTGCGCGACCTCGGGGTGGTGTGATCATGACTGCGACCGTGACGCAGACCGCGCCGCGAGAGGACATGAGCACCCGTGTCGAAGAGGTACTCCGACAGCGCTTCGCCATTCACTGCGAGAACGCCGAGGTGTACGGAGCCGAGTTCGCCGCCCTCTGGCGCGCGACCGCCGACCACGCTCTCGGTGGCAAGCTCGTGCGCCCGCGGCTGCTGCTCGACATCCACCGCGCGCTCGTCCCGACCGCAGGCGAGGACGCGATGATCGGGGCCGTCGACATAGCGACCCATATCGAGCTCCTTCACTATGCCTTCCTCCTTCACGACGACGTCATCGACGGAGACCTGACCCGCCGCAAGCGACCCAACCTGATCGGGCAGCTCGCCGCCGGCACACCCGGCGCCTCCGAGCAGGACGCGCTGCACTGGGCCAGGTCCAGCGCGATCCTGATGGGCGATCTGATGCTCTCGGCCGCGATCATGGGCTTCGCCCGGGCGGATGTGCCGGCGCACACACGAGGACGCCTCCTCGACCTGGTCGAGCAGACGATCCTCGAGACGGTGGCCGGCGAGCACACCGACGTCGCATTGAGCCACGGGATCATCGCCTCCGACGTCGACACCGTCCTGTCGATGAGCGTCTACAAGACGGCCACCTATTCGTTCTCGCTCCCGCTGCGCGCCGCGGCGCTCCTCGCCGACTCCTCCACCTCGGCCGAGGAGACGCTGCAGGCCGTCGGACGCCACCTGGGTCTCGCCTACCAGCTTCAGGACGACCTGCTCTGCATCTTCGGCGACCACCGGACGCACGGCAAGGACCCCTTCTCCGATCTGAGAGAGGGCAAGGAGACGGCCATCATCGCCTTCGCGCGGTCGACGAGCGCCTGGCACGACATCGAACCGCGGTTCGGTTCGGCGGATCTCAGCCTGCAGGACGCCACCTCGATGCGCGATCTGCTGCGCGAGTGCGGAGCGGAGCGATTCGTGATCGGCCTCATCGGCGATCAGCTCGACGCGGTCTACGCGCTGCTGTCCGAGGCGGAGCTCGCCGGCGAGATCAGCTCGGATGCCGCACGGTCGATCCTCGTCTCCACCTCCCGCCTCGAAGGGCGTCACGCATGACCCCGAACCCTCACGACGCATCGGGTGCGAGTCTGGGGCGGTTCAACCGCGCCGCCGACACCGCATCCACCGAGGTCATCCGCACATATTCGACATCCTTCGGACTCGCGACGCGCCTGCTCGGCGAGAGACACCGTCAGCACGTGCGCAACATCTACGCGATGGTGCGCATCGCAGACGAGATCGTCGACGGAGTCGCCGCCCAGGCGGGGCTCGACGAGTCGGCGCAGAGCGGAGCGCTCGCGTCGTACGTCTCGGAGACGCACCGGGCGATGCGCGTCGGGTACAGCACGGACCTCGTCCTGCACGCCTTCGCGCGAACGGCGAGGGAGTGCGGGATCGGCGAAGATCTCACGCAGCCGTTCTTCGACTCGATGGCCGCCGACATCGCTGCGGAGTCGCACTTCACGTCCTACGACGCGGCGGCTCATGAGCGCTACGTCTACGGCTCTGCCGAGGTGGTCGGCTTGATGTGCCTGCGCGTCTTCCTGCGGGACGAGCGGCGCACCGACAGAGAGCTCGAGACACTGACGCACGGAGCACGGCAGCTCGGTGCGGCATTTCAGAACGTGAACTTCCTGCGCGACCTCGCGGATGACACGGATCGCCTGCAGCGCGGTTACCTCGGCGACGGCGGCCGCCTCACCGACGGCGATCGGGACGAGTGGGTGCGCACGATCACGGCGCAGCTCGATGATGCGGCGCGCTCGATCCCGCTGCTGCCCAAGGACTCTCGCGCCGCGGTCCGCAGCGCACTCGCGCTGTTCGCCGCTCTCACGCGCCGGGTCGCGAAGACTCCGGCCTCGAGTCTCTACGAGCAGCGGGTGCGCGTACCCGATCCGGTGAAGGCGATGCTGGCCGCGCGCTCGGTGCTCGTGACCGCGATGGAGCGGAGCCGATGAGCCGGGTAGCGGTCATCGGCGCAGGCGTCGCCGGTCTCGCCGTCGCCGGCCTGCTCGCCCGTGACGGCCACGATGTGACCGTCTACGAGAAGAACCGCCGTGTCGGTGGTCGTGCAGGCACCATCGAGCGCGACGGCTTCCGCTTCGACTCCGGGCCCTCGTGGTACCTCATGCCCGAGGTGTTCGATCACTTCTTCGAGATGATGGGCACCTCGACCCAGGAGCAGCTCGATCTGACGCTCCTCGACCCCGGGTATCGCGTATTCCGGGCGCCGCTCGCGGACGGGCGCACGGCACCGTCCGTCACGGTTCCCACCGGTCGTGACGCGGTCTCGCGCCTCTTCGAGTCACGCGAGCCCGGCGCCGCACAGGCCCTGGATGCCTACCTCGACTCGGCGCACGACGCCCGCGTGATGGCCGAGCGCTATTTCCTCTACAACCCGTTCACGAGGCTGCGCACGCTGATGACGCCGGAGGTGCTGCGCGCACTCCCCCGTCTCTTCAGCCTGCTGGGCACACGCCTGCAGTCATTCGCCGCGCGGCGTTTCCGTGACCCGGTCATCCGGCAGCTGCTCGGGTACCCCGCCGTGTTCCTCGGCACGGACCCCCGCACCGCACCCGCGATGTACCACCTCATGAGCGCTCTCGACCTCGATGAGGGCGTCAGCTACCCCCAGGGCGGATTCTGGCGCGTCGTCGAGCGCATCGCGGAGCTCGCGGAGGCGGCCGGAGCCGAGATCGTGCTGGATGCCGATGTCACGGCGATCAGCACCGGCGTCCGGTCGGGTGCTCCGACCGTCACGGGCATCGAGTGGCGCGACGCCGACGGAATCGCGCACCGGGCCGAGGCGGACATCGTGGTGTCCGGCGCCGATCTCCACCACACCGAGACGGCGCTGCTGCCGCCGCACCTGCGCACCTACCCCGATTCCTGGTGGCAGCAGCGCACGAGCGGTCCCGGCGCCGTGCTGGTGATGCTCGGCATCCGTGGTTCCGTCCCCGAGCTGCCGCATCATTCCCTGTTCTTCACGGAGGACTGGGATGCGAACTTCGACGCGATCTTCGGCGACGACCCTGAGATTCCCTCGCCCGCCTCGATCTATGTCTGCCGCCCGAGCGCGACCGACCGCACAGTGGCCCCCGAGGGCCACGAGAACCTCTTCGTGCTCGTGCCGATCCCCGCCGACACGGCGTTGGGAGCGGGCGGCTCCGACGGTGCAGGCTCCGCCGCGATCGAGGAGGCCGCAGATGCGGCGATCGACCAGATCGCGAGCTGGGCGGGCATCCAGGACCTGCGTGAGCGCATCGTGGTGCGCGAGACCAAGGGCCCCGCGGACTTCCTCGAGGACTACAACTCGTGGCGCGGCGGGATGCTGGGGCCGGCGCACATCCTGTCCCAGAGCGCGATGTTCCGTGCTCAGAACGAGTCGCGCCAGGTGTCGGGCCTGTACTACGCGGGTGCCACGACCGCGCCGGGCGTGGGGGTGCCGATGTGCCTCATCAGCGCGGAGATCGTTCTCAAGCGCATCCGCGGCGACCATTCCAGCGGCCCTCTCGATGTCACGGCCCCGGCAGGGTCCACCCGCGGGGAATCCTGATGGGCTTCCTGTATCTCGCGCTCCTGCTCATCACGCTCGGCTGCATGCTGCTGCTCGACCGGCGGTTCCGACTCTTCTTCTGGAGCGACGCGGTGACCGCGGCGATCGTCACGGCGATCGGATTCGCCTTCTTCCTCGCGTGGGACGTCGCCGGCATCGTCGGAGGGATCTTCTTCCGGGGCGAGGCCGGAGTCGCGACGGGGATCGTCCTCGCCCCCGAGCTCCCCATCGAAGAGCCTGTCTTCCTGCTCTTCCTCGTCGTCTGCACCATGGTCGTCTACACCGGGGCTGTGCGGATCCTCACCCGACTGCGCAGACGCCCGGTGGAGGTCGCCTCGTGACCTACATCGAGCTCTCCGCATGGTTCGTCGGCGTGGCCGTCGTGGCGGCCGTCGTTCTCTCCGTGGTCGCTGGTCGGAACAGAGCCCATCTCGGCGCGATCGCCGCGACAGTCGTCGTGCTCTTCCTCCTCACCGCCGTCTTCGACACCGTCATGATCGCCACCGGTCTGTTCCACTACTCCCCCGACCACCTCCTCGGGGTGCACATCGGTCTCGCACCGCTCGAAGACTTCGCCTATCCGCTTGCAGGGGCCGTGCTGCTGCCGACCCTGTGGGCAGCGCTGCGCGCACGTCGACGCGCGCGCGCCGGCCTCCGAGGCGCCGAGGAGGATCCCTCGTGAGCTCCTCGACCCGCGGATCCACCGGTCGCGACGCCCGGCAGATCGTCCTCTCCTCCCGCCCCATCAGCTGGATCAACACGGCATTCCCCTTCGCGGCCGCCTACCTCCTCAGCACGCGCGAGATCGACCTGACGCTGATCATCGGCACCCTCTACTTCCTCGTGCCGTACAACCTGGCCATGTACGGCATCAACGACGTGTTCGATTACGCGTCCGACCTCGCCAACCCGCGCAAGGGCGGGATCGAGGGCGCGCTTCTCGCCCCCCGCATACACCGCGCGACCCTGTGGGCGGCGGTCGTGACGAACGTCCCGTTCCTGGTCTACCTCGTGGCGGTCGGGAATCCCGCATCCTGGCTCTGGCTCGCGATCAGCGTGTTCGCGGTGATCGCCTATTCCGCACCCCGGCTCCGGTTCAAAGAGCGGCCGTTCCTGGATTCGACGACCTCGAGCCTGCACTTCGTCACTCCGGCGATCGTGGGGCTGACCCTCGCCGAGGGCGCCGTCACCTCGACAGCGGTCATCGTGCTGCTCGCGTTCTTCCTGTGGGGCATGGCCGCGCACGCCTTCGGAGCGGTGCAAGACATCGCACCCGACCGCGAAGGGGGCATCGGCTCGATCGCGACCGTGATCGGAGCACGGGCGACCGTTCGGCTGTCGATCGCACTGTGGGCACTCGCCGGCATCGCCATGCTGTTCACGTCCTGGCCGGCGCCCTTGGGCGCCGCCCTCGCGCTGCCGTACATCGTCAACGCCGCACCCTGGTGGAACGTCACCGACGACACATCGGCGGGGACCAACCGCGCGTGGCGGCGCTTCATCTTCCTCAACTACTTCGCCGGGTTCCTCGCGACGATGATCCTCATCCTCGCCTGGGTCTCCTGACGCACCCCGATCCCCTGCACCTTCCGAGAGGAATCTGATGTCCACCCCTGAGCACGCGCCCACCCCGCCGACCCGAGAGCGCACGCGTCGGCACTCCTGGGCGCGCGTCTTCATCCCCGTCGCCCTCATCCTCATCTGGCTGGTGGGCGCAGGGCTCGGCGGCCCGCTGTTCGGCAAGGTCGACGAGGTCTCATCGAACGATCAGACGAGCTACCTGCCTGAGTCGGCCGATGCGACGCAGGTGCAGAAGCTCCTCGGCGAGTTCAACGACAGCGATGCCATTCCGGCGATCGCGGTGTTCGTCGCCGATGACGAGCTGTCGGAGTCAGACCTCCAGACCATCTCGGATGCGGTGGCCGACGCGCCCTCCGTCGAGGGCGTGAGCGAAGACGTCTCTCCCGCTCTGACGTCGGACGACGGCAAGGCCGTCCAGGCGTTCATCCCGATCGAGGGCGACGCGGAACTCGCCGACGCGATCGATGCACTCGGCACTCAGCTGCGGGATGCCGCGCCTGACGGCGTCACCGTCTACATCACGGGTCCTGCAGGATTCAGCGCCGACCTCGTCGCCGGGTTCGCCGGCATCGACGGCCTCCTCCTGGGCGTGGCCCTGCTCGCGGTGCTCGTCATCCTCGTGCTGGTCTACCGCTCGTTCCTGCTGCCGATCGTCGTGCTCTCGACGAGCCTCTTCGCACTCTGTGTCGCGCTCCTCGTGGTCTGGTGGCTGGCGAAGTTCGAGGTGCTGCTGCTCAGCGGCCAGACCCAGGGCATCCTCTTCATCCTGGTCATCGGAGCGGCCACCGACTATGCGCTGCTCTTCGTAGCGCGGTACCGCGAAGAGCTGCGCGTCACCCGAGACAAGGGGGCCGCCGTGCTGGCGGCCTGGAAGGGCTCCTTCGAGCCGATCGTGGCCTCCGGCGGGACTGTCATCGCCGGACTGCTCTGTCTGCTGCTCAGCGACCTCAAGTCGAACAGCACCCTCGGTCCGGTGGCCGCCATCGGCATCGTGTTCGCGATGCTCGCCGCGCTCACACTGCTGCCGGCTCTCCTGCTGTTGTTCGGCCGCGCGGTGTTCTGGCCCCGTCGCCCGAAGTTCGAGCCCGAGGTCGTCGCCGACGAGCACGGCATGCGCAAGACGGGCCTGTGGGCACGGCTCGCGAACCTCATCACCCGCCGCCCGCGCGTCATCTGGATCGTGACGACCCTGGTGCTGCTCGCCGGCGCTTCGGGCGTCCTGCAGCTGAACGCCGTCGGCGTGCCCCAGTCCGATCTCGTGCTCGGCGCGTCCGAGGCGCGCGACGGTCAGGTGGCTCTGGGCGAGCACTTCCCCGGCGGCTCCGGCAGTCCCGTGTACGTGGTCGTCGCGGAGGACGAGCTGCAGGATGCCGCCGACGTGCTGCTGGCCGACGATGGAATCGACGGGGTCTCTGTCACGGCCGCTGACTCGCCGAGCGGTTCGGCGCCGGTCACGGAAGACGGCCTGGTCGCCGTCGGCCCTCCCGGGACCCCGGTGCCCGAGCCCACCGTCGTCGACGGAGACGTTCTTCTTCAGGGCACTCTGACCGACGCGGCCGACTCTGACGCGGCTGCCGCGACGGTGCGGGACCTGCGCACCCAGCTGGACGAGCTCGATGCTCTGGTCGGCGGAGTGACGGCGACCGCGATCGACACGAACGACGCCTCGATCCATGACCGCAACCTGATCATCCCGGTCGTCCTGGTCGTGATCATGCTGATCCTGATGCTGCTGCTGCGGTCGATCCTCGCGCCGGTGCTGCTCATCATCACCACGGTGCTGTCGTTCGGCACGGCGATGGGCGTCTCGGCACTGGTCTTCAACGGAGTGTTCGACTTCCCCGGTGCCGATCCTGCGGTTCCGCTCTACGGATTCGTGTTCCTCGTGGCACTCGGCATCGACTACAACATCTTCCTGATGACGAGGGTGCGCGAGGAGTCGCTCGAGCACGGCACACGCGAAGGCGTGCTTCGCGGACTCTCGATCACCGGCGGCGTGATCACGTCTGCGGGTCTCGTACTCGCAGCGACCTTCGCCGCCCTGTCGGTGATCCCGATCCTGTTCCTCGCGCAGCTCGCGTTCATCGTCGCGTTCGGAGTGCTGCTCGACACCTTCGTGGTGCGCTCGCTGCTCGTGCCGGCACTCGCCTACGACCTGGGTCGAGTGATCTGGTGGCCATCGAAGCTGTGGCGCAACGGCCGTGACTGAGATGTGCCCTCGACTGGATTCGAACCAGCGACCTGCCCTTTAGGAGAGGGCTGCTCTATCCTGCTGAGCTACGGGGGCGAGGATTCCATTCTAGAGGAAGCCCCGCCCCCGCCTTCCGTTCACGCGGCGAGGGCCAGGTACGGCTCCCATCGCGGGTCGCTCCGCTCCGTGCCGCGGACCGTCCACGCCGTCCCGTGCGGAGGACGAGGCGCGAACCTCAGTTCCCAGCGCATCTCCTGCGGCGTGCGGTCGCTCTTGGTGTTGTTGCAGCGCAGGCAGCAAGCGACGAGGTTCTCCCACGAATCAGCCCCTCCGCGCGAACGCGGCATCACGTGGTCGATGGTCGAGGCGGCCTTGCCGCAGTAGCCGCAGCGGTGGTTGTCACGGCGGAGGACCCCCCGCCGTGTGACCGGGACGCGTCTGCTGATCGGAATGCGCACATACCGCGAGAGGACGATGACGGCAGGACGGTCGTAAACGCCGTGACTGCCCCAGACGGGGTCGTCCTCGACACGTTCGATGACCGTCGCCTTGTCGTTCATGACCAGGACCAGGGCTCTCTTGAACGACACGATCGCGAGCGGTTCGTATCCTGCGTTCAGTACAAGTGTGCGCATCGTCATCCTCTCGATCCGCCGGGACGGCTTCCCGGCACTCTCGACTCACACGAAGCCGCACAGGACGGAAGCGTTCGCGGGGATGAAAAAAGGCGCTGTCTACAGACAGCGCCTCATGCGCACGGCAAGACCGTGGCGTCCCTGCGGACGATGCAGAAGGACGTGACGACCGAGGGCATCCATGGTTCGGATGTTCGGTATTCGCTCCATCAGCTTCTCCCGACTATGCGACAACGGGTTCAGGCTAACCCATCAGCAGCACAGGAGGGTCAAACTGCGCGTGAACGCACGAAGGCGTGTCCGCGAGGGAAAGATGAAGGTGCGAGCGATCAGCCCGCGTTGGCGCCGAGCCAGGCGATCGGCTCCATGAGGCCGCCGTTGACCCAGACCTCGAAGTGCAGGTGGTTGGCTGTCGAGCGTCCGGTGCTGCCGACGAAGCCGATGAGCTGTCCGGCGGCGACGGTCTGCCCCGCCTGGACCTGACGCGAACCGTAGATCATGTGACCATAGGTCGTCTGCACGCGCTGACCGCCCACGACGCTGTCGAGCATGACGGCGACGCCGTATCCGCCGATGCTCTCGGCAGAGGCACGGACGACGCCCGCAGCCGCAGCGTAGATCGGGGTGCCGGCCGGGGCGAGCATGTCGGCGCCCTGGTGAGCGCCGCCGACGGTGCGGCTGACGTTGTAGGAACCCTGAGGAAGCGGGTACCGGACCTCGCCGGAACCGGGCGACACCAGCGCGTAGCGACCGATGTCGAAGCTGGTGTTCGACGCAGAGGCGACGGAGGCTGCAGCAGCGGCCGCGCGGGCCTTTGCGGCCTCTTCGGCCTTCTTCTTCTCGATCTCGTCCGGAGTCGTGGCGCTGAAGGTACCGCGACTCAGCGGAGCGGCGGTCGCGTCGGACGCGACGACCAGAGACTGGGCGTCGACAGCAGCGAGCTGCTGGACGGTCGCCGCGGTCTCTGCCGGCTTCGATGCGGCGTAGGCGGGAAGAGCGACAGCAGCGACGAGAGCACCGACGGCCCCGAAGATGGCGATCGAACGCAAGGGCTTAACGACCTTGCGAGCGTCGACGCGGCTGCGAGAGCTGCGGGCGACTGCTCGATCTTCAGTTGTCTTCTCGGGCGATTCGATGTCTTTGGCCAAAACTTAGTCCTCCTGCGCCTGCACGCTCGGGAAGCGCTGGCTCGTCGGCACTCTGCTCTCGTGGCACGTATGTAGCTCGGGTACGTTGTGCGGTCTGACCGGGAGGTCGACGAGCCTGGAAGGCGAATCCTCTCGGGTGTCGTCAGCGGGCTTCTTCGACGACTCGTCCGAGGTTACCGGAAGATAACGATCCTGTCACCCTGCGAACCTGGCAATCCTCGGAGAGGCGGAATCACGCGGATGTCGGGCCCTTCAGCCTCGAAGTTCAGGCGGGCTCGCCGACCAGGAAGATGTGCGAGGCGAGTTCGACGGGGAGCTCCAGACCGTCTTCCTTGCCCTCCATCTGGATGAGCACGTAGCCCTCGTTGAAGCGATAGTCGCCCTTCGCACCGGGAACCACGCCTGCGTCTCGCAGCTGCTCGAGCAGCTCCGGGTCGACCTGAGCGGGCTCGGCGAGACGGCGGACGGTGCCATCGATCGGAGCGCCGGCGGCGTTCAGCTTCTGCACGAGCCCGATGACGCCCTCGTCGAACGTGCGCGCAGGCGCGTCGCCGAGCTGGTCGAGGCCCGGGATCGGGTTGCCGTACGGGGACTCCGTGGGGTGGCCGAGCAGCTCGACGAGACGACGCTCGACCTGCTCGCTCATCACGTGCTCCCAGCGGCACGCCTCTTCGTGGACGAACGCCCAGTCGAGGCCGATCACGTCGGAGAGAAGGCGCTCGGCGAGGCGGTGCTTGCGCATGACGTTGACCGCCTTGCGGCGGCCGGCGTCGGTGAGTTCGAGGGTGCGGTCTTCGGAGACGACGACGAGGCCGTCGCGCTCCATGCGCCCGACCGTCTGCGAGACCGTCGGACCCGAGTGGCCGAGCCGCTCGGAGATACGCGCACGCAGCGGCACGATGTTCTCCTCCTCGAGTTCGAGGATGGTGCGGAGGTACATCTCCGTGGTGTCGATCAAGTCCGTCATGTGGCCCTCCGGGTCTTCTTAGGCAAGCCTACATTCCCGCGCGGACATCAGGGCGTCATGCGGTGAAGGCACCGGGGGCCCACGCCGTAGAATCAACGCATGGCGATCGAGATTCCCCGTGACCTCCTGCCCGCTGACGGCCGCTTCGGCTGCGGTCCCTCGAAGGTGCGCACCGAGCAGCTCGATGCGCTGCTCGCCGCAGGTCCGACGTTGCTCGGCACCTCGCACCGACAGGCACCCGTCAAGAACCTGGTGGGCAGCGTCCGCGAGCAGCTCGCAGCACTCTTCCGCCTTCCCGAGGGATACGAGATCATCGTCGGCAACGGCGGCTCGACGGCGTTCTGGGACGCCGCCGCCTTCGGCCTGACCGAGCGCCGCAGCCAGAATCTGGTGTTCGGGGAGTTCGGCGGCAAGTTCGCCGCCGCCGCTGCCGCACCGTGGCTCGAGGCGCCGGATGTGCGCAAGTCCGAGCCGGGCTCGCGCACCGCTGCAGAGGTCGTCGACGGCATCGACGTCTACGCCTGGCCGCACAACGAGACGTCGACCGGCGTCTCGGCACCGATCGAGCGCGTGGTCGCCGACGGCGCTCTGACCGTCATCGACGCGACCAGCGCGGCCGGTGGCATCGACTTCGACGCCTCTCAGGCGGACGTCTACTACTTCGCGCCGCAGAAGAACCTCGGCTCCGACGGGGGCCTGTGGTTCGCCGCGGTGTCGCCCGCCGCCGTCGACCGCATCGAGCGCATCGCCGCTTCGGGTCGGTACATCCCGGAGTTCCTCAGCTTGAAGAACGCCGTCGACAACTCGCGACTCAACCAGACGCTGAACACTCCCGCGCTGACGACGCTGCACCTGCTCGACAGCCAGCTCAGCTGGATCCTGTCGAACGGCGGCCTCGCCTGGGCCGGCGCCCGCACGGCGGAGTCGTCCGGCATCCTCTACGACTGGGCTGCGGCTTCCGAGGTGGCGACCCCGTTCGTCACGGACGCGGCGCACCGGTCACCGGTCGTCGTGACCATCGACTTCGACGACAGCGTCGATGCGGCGGCGGTCGCCAAGACCCTGCGCGCCAACGGCATCGTCGACACCGAGCCGTACCGCAAGCTCGGTCGCAACCAGCTGCGCGTCGCGACCTTCGTCTCGATCGAACCGGACGACATCCGACAGCTCACCCGCTCTCTCGACTACGTCCTCGGGCAGCAGGGCGCCTGACACCCACCGACGAAGACGAAAGGGGCCGCGTGCGAACGCGGCCCCTTTTCTCATTCGTCCCGTGGACGATCATTCCTCGTCGTCGGAGTCCTCGTCGTCGTCGGAGTCGTCGGAGTCGTCATCCTCGTCGTCGGAGTCGTCATCCTCGTCGGAGACGTCGTCCTCGTCGTCATCCGACTCGTCCTCGTCGTCGTCGTCCGCGTCGTCGTCATCCGACTCGTCCTCGTCGTCGTCGTCCGCGTCGTCGTCGTCCGCGGCGGCGGAGTCGTCGAGCTCGTCGATGTCGACTCCGTCGAGGTCACCGGCGTGCAGCTCTCGCGGCTCCGCGGCCAGTTCGTCCTCATCGATGTCGTCATCGTCGTCGTCGTCGAGTTCATCGTCGTCATCGTCGTCGAGGTCATCGCCGTCGAGATCGTCATCGGAGTCGTCGTCCTCGACCGATGCGGCATCCTCGTCGTCCGCGGCGGCCGCGGCCGCCTGCTCCGCGAGCTCCACCTGGTGGGCGCGGTACTCGGCGAGGCGTTCAGCCCACGGCACCCATTCGGGTGCGAGCAGGGCGCCGTCGCCCGGCAGCAGCTCGAGTTCGAGCACCGTCGGCTCCTCGTCATCGACGCGAGCGACCGTGACGGTCCAGAACCAGCCGGGGTATCCGGGGAGCCGGTTCTCGAAGCGCAGCGAGACCGAGCCGTCCTCCTCGGGGAGATAGTCGGCTGCGGGTCCGACGGTCGACGCCGGAGTGATCTCGTGCAGGGCGGCGAGCGCGAGATCGTGAGCGTCGATCAGACGCTGGTCCGCCTCAGGCTTCGAGGTCATCGGCTACCTTGCGCAGAACTGCCGCGATCTTGCGGCCTTGTGCAGACGAGGGGTAGCGGCCGCGACGCAGGTCGCCGCCCATTCCGTCGAGGAGCTTCACGAGATCCTCGACGATGATCGCCATGTCGTCCGCGGGCTTGCGCTTCGCCTTCGCGAGGCTCGGCGGCGCTTCGAGCACCCGGACGGACAGCGCCTGGAGGCCGCGCTTGCCGTCGGCGACACCGAACTCCACGCGTGCACCCGCCTTCACAGCGGCGCCGGCCGGCAGAGCGGAGGCGTGCAGGAAGACGTCCTGGCCGTCATCGGCGGCGATGAAGCCGAAACCCTTGTCTTCGTCGTAGAACCTGACCTTGCCGGTGGGCATGGAAGAAACCTCGCTGAGTCGGTGTGGAGCTGGATGGGACGCACGTGTGCGGCCACCCCCAGCCTACCGGTCGCCGGGCACGGAATCCGTAGGTCACGATGCGGAACCGTGCCACCCCGCAACGACTAGGCTGAGACGGATGAGCACCAAGAGTCCCGAACCTGAGGTTCCCGTTCGCCGCATCGATCGCATTCTGGCGTTCACGGCACTCGGACTCGCTGCGGCGTCCATCATCTGCTTCTTCGCGATCATCATCGGCACAGCGGTCGGCATGCAGCAGGAGGACTTCGGTTCAGGCGCATGGCCGTTCGTCGCCGCGATCCCCTACTGGGGGCTCCCCGCCGCCTTCGTCATGATCATCGTGCTCCTCGCCATGAGCTTCATCCGCAAGGGGCGCGCGGCATCGCGGCCCTGAGGTATCCGGCATGAGCACGCACGCCCGACCGCTGGCCGAATGGCTGTCCGCGGCGAGCGACGTGCAGCTCAGCACCCTCTTCACGGCACGGCGCGTGCGCCCGGACGTCAACTGGCAGGACTTCTTCGACGCCGCCGAAGCGCTTCTCGATCCCGCGTCGCTCGCTCGGGTCCTCCCCACCCTGACGCGCGACGAGGCCGCAGCCCTTCTCGCGTTCGCAGCGAGTCCCGCGTCGGAACACTCCGCGCAGCGCGAGACCCTCGAAAGCCTCGCGCTGCTGCGCCCGGACGGGGCGCCCTTCCCGCCGGTGGTCACCGCCGTCGCAGATCGTGCGGAGCCGAGTGCACCCAGCGACACCGTGCCGGAACCCACGACCGACACCGAGACGGCCCACGCTGCCGAGCGCGCCTTCACCACCGTCTCGGCCCTGGCCGATCTGCTCCTGCTCGCCCGCGAGAAGCCCTTCACCCTGCTGGCCGGCGGCAACGTCAGCGCCGGCGAGAAGCGACAGCTCGGCGAGTCGGGCGTCGTGGCCGAATCGATCGACGCGCTGATCGCCATCGCCGTCGACTCGCGCCTCGTCGCACCGGACGCCCGCAGACTGCGCACGACGCCACAGACCGAGGAATGGCTGCGATCGTCCGTGGCCGATCGGTGGAGCACCCTGGTCGAAGGCTTCCGCGACGCTCTCCCCCGCGGTCTGCGCACCACGAAGGGCGGGTGGATACCCCCGAGCGACTGGGCCGACGCTCACCCCTGGGACCCTGCCTGGGCAGAGCAGAGCACGGCTCTGCTGGAGCGCGCCCGCCTGCTCGGGCTCATCGCCGATGAGGGCCGTGAGCCCGCATGGGCGGCGGCGATCCGGCGCGGCGCGAGCGTCGATGCCACTCCCCTCACGGCACTCCTCCCGAGCGAGGTCGATCGCATCTTCCTCCAGAACGATCTGAGCGCGATCTCCCCCGGCCCGCTGGCCCCCGGTCTGGACGTGCGGCTGCGCACGATCGCCGCGCGCGAGTCCGCCGCTCAGGCCTCCACCTATCGGTTCACTCCCGAATCGATCGCCCACGCACTCGTCGCCGGCGAGACGGAGCAGTCGATCCTCGAGTTCCTCAAGTCGCTCTCGCTCACCGGCATCCCCCAGCCGCTCCGGTATCTCGTCACCCAGACCGCCCAACGGCACGGCCTGGTGCGGGTGTCGACAGACGCCGAGACCGGGCGAACGCGCATCGAGAGCAGCGACCAGCATCTGATCGAGGCCATGTCCGTCGACCAGGGGCTGCGGCCGCTCGCCCTCACGAAGCACGTCGCCTCGCTCACGACCCGCGTCGGGCGCGACACCGTGTACTGGGCGCTCACGGACGCCCGCTACCCGGCGACGCTCGTCGACGAAGACGGACACGCGGTGGCCGGCGAACGGAACCCGGTCTCCGAGGCGACGCCCGACCCGGCGCCGGACTACTCGGGCCTCATCGCCGCGATGCGCTCGCACCAGGGTCCCGACGCCGACGCGGCCTGGCTCGACCGCGAGCTCGAGGCCGCCGTGCGCGCGAAGGCCGTGCTGCGGGTCAGCGTGGGCATGCCGGACGGATCGACCAGGGAGCTGATCCTCGAGGCGACCGGGCTGGGCGGAGGCCGGCTGCGCGGGCGCGACCGGGCGGCAGACGTCGAGCGCACGCTTCCGGTGTCGAGCATCCGCGCCGCCACCGTGATCGCACAGTAAACTGGACAGCTATGTCTGATGGCCCCCTGATCGTCCAGAGCGATCGCACCGTGCTGCTCGAAGTCGCCCACGCCGATGCCGAGAGCGCCCGCCACGAGCTGGCGATCTTCGCGGAGCTCGAACGCGCGCCGGAGCACATCCACACCTACCGGATCACGCGGCTCGGCCTGTGGAACGCCCGCGCCGCCGGGCACACCGCCGAGGACATGCTCGACACGCTGGACCGCTGGTCCCGGTTCCCCGTGCCTCCGTCGGTGGCCGTCGACCTGCGCGAGACCGTGAACCGCTATGGGCGCCTCGTCATCGAACGCGACGACGAGGGCACCCTGATCCTGCGTTCGACCGACCCCGCCGTGCTCGCACAGGTGGCGAACAACAAGCGCATCCAGCCGCTGCTGATCGGCCACCCGGCTCCCGACACGTTCGTCGTCGATGCCTGGGCGCGCGGTCAGATCAAGCAGGAGCTCCTGAAGATCGGCTGGCCTGCAGAAGACCTCGCCGGTTATACCCCCGGCACCCCGCACGAGATCGAACTGGCAGAGGACGGATGGGCGATCCGCCCCTACCAGCAGGATGCCGTCGACGCCTTCTCGAAGGACGGCTCGGGCGTCGTCGTCCTCCCCTGCGGCGCCGGCAAGACGATCGTCGGCGCCGGCGCGATGGCCGCGACGAAGACCACGACCCTCATCCTCGTCACCAACACGGTCTCGGCTCGGCAGTGGCGCGACGAACTGCTCAAGCGCACGAGCCTCACGCCCGAGGAGATCGGCGAGTACTCGGGGCAGGCCAAAGAGGTCAAGCCGGTGACGATCGCGACCTACCAGATCCTCACGGCCAAGAGGAAGGGCGAGTACGCCCACCTCGCCCTGCTGGATGCTCTCGACTGGGGCCTCATCGTCTACGACGAGGTTCACCTGCTCCCCGCACCGGTGTTCAAGCTGACCGCCGACCTCCAGGCGCGTCGCCGGATCGGCCTCACCGCCACGCTGGTCCGCGAGGACGGACGCGAGGGAGACGTGTTCAGCCTGATCGGGCCCAAGCGGTTCGACGCCCCGTGGAAGCAGATCGAGGCGCAGGGCTTCATCTCCCCCGCCGTCTGCTACGAAGTTCGGGTCGACCTCCCGCCGGACGACCGGCTCGAATACGCCGCCGCGACCGACGACGAGCGCTACCGCCTCGCCGCCTCCGCCCCGGCGAAGATCGACGCCGTGCGCGAGCTCATCGCGAAGCACAAGGACGAGCGGATCCTCGTGATCGGTCAGTACCTCGACCAGCTGGACTCCCTGTCGCAGTCGTTGAACGCGCCGCAGATCACCGGCGCGACGCCCATCGACGAGCGCGAGGAGCTCTACCGCGCGTTCCGCGAGGGCGAGATCTCGCTGCTCGTGGTGTCGAAGGTCGCGAACTTCTCGATCGACCTCCCCGAGGCGTCCGTCGCCATTCAGGTGTCGGGTTCGTTCGGTTCCCGCCAGGAGGAGGCTCAGCGCCTCGGCAGGCTCCTGCGTCCCAAGCAGTCGGGCCGCACGGCGAGCTTCTACACGCTCGTCGCACGCGACACGATCGACCAGGACTACGCCCAGAATCGCCAGCGGTTCCTCGCCGAACAGGGATACAGCTACACGATCATGGATGCCGACGCGATCGCGGCCTGACCGTCTTCACTCCCTCGGAACAGCGCCGCTACGCGGAGGGCGAAAGCGCCGCTCCGAAGGATAGTCAGCATCCGCATGGCCGAAGTCACCATAATGGGGACATGACTGATGCGCGCATCCTGGTCGTCGACGACGAACCCAACATCCGCGACCTGCTCTCGACGGGTCTCAGCTTCGCCGGGTTCCAGGTGAAGACCGTCGCCAACGGCGCCGCCACGATCTCGGCGGTGCTCGAGGAGGAGCCGGACCTCATCATCCTCGACGTGATGCTTCCGGACATGAACGGCTTCAGCGTGACCAAGCGTCTTCGCGGCGCCGGGTTCACTGCGCCGATCCTGTTCCTCACGGCGAAGGACGGCACGGACGACAAGATCGAGGGGCTCAACGCCGGCGGCGACGACTACGTCACCAAGCCGTTCAGCCTCGACGAGATCGTCGCCCGCGCTCAGGCCATCCTGCGCCGCACGATGCAGGCCGACGAGGAGTCGATCATCCGGGCCGGCGAGCTGTCGATGGATCAGGACACCCACGACGTGCAGGTGGGCAAGGAGTCGATCGAGCTGAGCCCGACCGAGTTCAAGCTGCTGCGCTATCTGATGCTGAACCCGAATCGCGTGCTGTCGAAGGCCCAGATCCTCGACCACGTGTGGGAGTACGACTTCAACGGCGATGCCGGCATCGTCGAGAGCTACATCTCGTACCTCCGCCGCAAGATCGACCCGCACACCGAGGAGTCGGTGATCCAGACGAAGCGCGGCTTCGGATACATGCTCAAGGTCGGCAAGTAGTCCGGCACACCGCCGCACGCTGACGCCGCACAGCATCCGTCTCCAGGGAGGTCCGCATGGCGCACAAGCCTGACGCGATCACCCGGTGGTGGCGGTCGATCAGCCTGCGCGCCAAGGTGACGGGCGTCACGGTCGCGGTGCTCGCGCTGGGTCTTCTCGCTGCGGGCATCGGCACCGTGCCGATCCTGCGCAACTCCCTCATCAGCAACATCGATGCGCAGCTTCCGGCCCTGGTGTCGGCGGATCTCGCGAGCCGCTACTTCGAGGTGACGGTCGAGGACGGCGAGACCGTCTACACCCCCACCGACTCGCCGCGAGACTTCTTCGTCGCGATCTACGACGCCGAGGGCGTGCTGCAGACGACAACGGGGAACTCCGCCAACGGACAGCCGCTCTTCCCCGCGACCTATTCGCCTCTCGACGTGCAGGCGAACGAGGACACGCCGTTCACGATGGAGGGGACCGAAGGGTCGAGCTTCCGCGCCGCTGTCGCGCGGGTGCCCGGAGAGGGCGACGGATCGCTGCGTATCCAGATCGTCGCGATGCCTCTCGAGTACGCGGATCGCATCATCAGCCAGTACTTCGGCATCTACATCACGGTCGCGTTCGTCACGATCTTCCTGGCCGCTCTGCTGACCCGCGGTCTGGTGACCCTGACATTCCGTCGACTCGGGCAGGTCGAGTCGACCGCCATGTCGATCGCCGCCGGCGATTTCACCCAGCGTCTCACCGATCTCGAGCCCACGACCGAGGTCGGCCGCCTGAACAGCGCGATCAACACGATGCTCGACCGCGTCGACGCGTCACTCGCGCAGCGAGATCGCACCGTGCAGCACATGCGGCGCTTCATCGGAGATGCCAGCCACGAGCTGCGCACTCCCCTGGTGAGCGTGCGCGGATACGCCGAGCTCTACCGCATGGGCGCGATCAAGGGCGAGGAAGACACCGCACGCGCGATGGAGCGGATCGAGAAGGAGGCGATCCGCATGGGCGTCCTGGTCGAGGACCTCCTCGCTCTTGCGCGCCTCGACGAGGAGCGGGAGCCCGAGATCGAAGCCCTCGATCTTCGACCGATCGCGCGGGACGCCGCTCTCGACCTGCGCGCGGCGGCTCCGGCGCGCACCGTGACCGTGGTCGATCGCACCGTCGAGGCTCCGCTGATCGATGTCACCACGCGCTCCACACCCGTCGTTCCCTCCGCTCCGGAGACGCCAGCACCCCGTGGGCTCTCACGCGGAACGCTCGCGCGCCTGCGCCGTCGCCCCCGGAACTCCGGTGCAGCCGTGCCGGCGATCGACTTCACCGAAGCGGCGGACATCCCCGTGCGCACGCCGCCGATCGTGCTCGGCGAGGAGAACAAGGTCCGCCAGGTCGTCACGAACCTGCTGGGCAATGCGCGACGCTTCTCGGCGGAGGAGAGTCCGATCGAGATCGTGGTCGACGCAGATCGTGTGCGAGGCACGGGGAGCATCGCGATCGTCGATCACGGTGAGGGGATCCCGCCGCAGATCCGCGAGCAGATCTTCGAGCGCTTCTGGCGCGCCGACACCTCGCGCGCTCGCGAGACGGGAGGGTCTGGCCTGGGTCTCGCGATCGTCTCGTCCATCGTGAAGGCGCTGCACGGAAGCGTCGCGGTGTCGGAGACGCCCGGCGGCGGAGCGACGTTCACCGTCACCCTCCCCCTCGCACCTTCACGCGCGACACCTGCGCATCTTCTCGAGGACACCCAGCCGATCGAGCCGCTCGACATCTGACGGCTCCTGCTGCACGGAGAATCCTCCGCGCAGGTTCTCCACAACGGCTGCGGGCGATCGCGCCGCATCGGCATCCGGCAGTCGCCCCTCCCCTACCGTCGGAGAACCGAACGAGAGGAGTTCCCATGTCCGTCATCACCGTCGACACCGAAGCAGTAGGTGCCGCCCAAGGAGCCGCACTGGCCACGATGGAGCGTCTGCAGACCGAGTCTGCGACGCTCATGTCCCAGCTGACGCAGCTGCAGGCATCGTGGGTCGGCACCGCCTCAGCCGCGTTCCAGTCATGCGCTGAAGAGTGGCGAGGAGCCCAGCTGCACGTCGAGCAGGTGCTCGAGTCCATCGGGCACTCGCTGGGCAGTGCGGCGACGCAGTACGCGGATGCCGATCAGTACTCAGCGAGCCTGTTCCGCTGACTCACGGGCTCGACCGCCCGCGAACGCAGAAACGCCCCGACCGAGGTCGGGGCGTTTCTGTTCAGCAGTGATGGATCAGAAGTCCATGCCACCAGACGGGTCACCCATCGGGGCCGGAGCCTTCTCGGGCTTGTCAGCCACGACGACCTCGGTGGTGAGGAAGAGAGCCGCGATCGATGCTGCGTTCTGCAGCGCCGAGCGGGTCACCTTCGCCGGGTCGATGATGCCCGCTGCGAACATGTCGACGTACTCACCGGTAGCCGCGTTGAGGCCCTGACCCGAGGGAAGCTCGGAGACCTTGTTCGCGACCACACCCGGCTCGAGGCCGGCGTTGAGGGCGATCTGCTTCAGCGGAGCCTCGATCGCGACGCGAACGATGTTCGCACCGGTCGCCTCGTCGCCCGAGAGCGAGAGAGCGTCGAGAGCCTTGGTGCCGGACTGGATCAGCGCGACGCCACCACCGGGGACGATGCCCTCCTCGACGGCTGCCTTCGCGTTGCGGACGGCGTCCTCGATGCGGTGCTTGCGCTCCTTGAGCTCGACCTCGGTTGCCGCGCCCGCCTTGATGACGGCGACGCCACCTGCAAGCTTGGCGAGGCGCTCCTGCAGCTTCTCGCGGTCGTAGTCGCTGTCGGTGTTCTCGATCTCGCGACGGATCTGCGTGACGCGACCCTCGATCTGGTCTGCCTCTCCGGCACCCTCGACGATCGTGGTCTCGTCCTTGGTGACGATGACCTTGCGAGCGCGACCCAGCAGGTCGAGCGTGGCGTTCTCGAGCTTCAGGCCGACCTCTTCGGTGATGACCTGACCACCGGTGAGGATCGCGATGTCCTGCAGCTGCGCCTTGCGGCGGTCGCCGAAGCCGGGTGCCTTGACGGCGACCGACTTGAAGATGCCCTTGAGCTTGTTGAGCACGAGAGTCGCGAGAGCCTCGCCCTCGACGTCCTCGGCGATGATGACGAGCTCCTTGCCGTCCTGGATCACCTTGTCGACGATGGGCAGAAGGTCCTTGATGTTCGAGATCTTCTGGTTCGCGATGAGGATGTAGGCGTCTTCGAAGACAGCCTCCTGGCGCTCCGGGTCCGTCACGAAGTACGGGTTCAGGTAGCCCTTGTCGAAGCGCATGCCCTCGGTGAGCTCGAGCTCGGTGCCGAAGGTCTGCGACTCCTCGACGGTGACGACGCCCTCCTTGCCGACCTTGTCGATCGCCTCGGCGATGAGCTCGCCGATGGCGGGGTCAGCAGCCGAGATCGAAGCGGTCGCAGCGATCTGCTCCTTGGAGTCGATCTCCTTCGCGCTGGCGAGGAGCTCCTCGGTGATGGCCGCGACGGCCTTCTCGATGCCGCGCTTCAGCGAGATCGGGTCTGCGCCGGCTGCGACGTTGCGCAGACCCTCGCGGACCAGAGCCTGGGCGAGCACCGTGGCGGTGGTGGTTCCGTCACCGGCGACGTCGTCGGTCTTCTTGGCGACCTCCTTGACGAGCTCCGCACCGATCTTCTCGTACGGGTCGTCGAGCTCGATCTCCTTGGCGATGGAGACGCCGTCGTTCGTGATCGTGGGGGCGCCCCACTTCTTCTCCAGCACGACGTTGCGACCGCGCGGGCCGAGCGTCACCTTGACGGCGTCGGCGAGAATGTTGAGGCCGCGCTCGAGGCCGCGGCGGGCCTCCTCATCGAAAGCGATGATCTTTGCCATGAGTTTTGTCGTCCCTCCTGGACGTAGACGTTGGGTTTAGCACTCAGAGTGAGAGAGTGCTAACGCCATTCTGGCACTCGACCCCATCGAGTGCAAGCTGCGGGGAGGGACCGCGCGGCGCTCTACGGGGCAGGGGTGTCTGCGGGAGTCTCGGGAGCGGTGGTCGCGCGATCGAGTCCGATGACCACCGTGAGCTGCTTCGCGCCGGTGTCGTTCAGATCGGTGTAGAAATCGCTCTGCTCCACCTGCGCTCCGCCGATGAGGTTCGCGAGGCCGATGGCCGCGAGCTCGTCCTCGTCGGCGACGTAGTAGACCGTCGTCGTCGAGAAGTCCTGGCTCGCGCTGTCGGTCGCGAACACGACGTCCGCTGCCCAGCCGTTGTTGATCAGGACGTCGCGCATCTGCTCGTCGAGCCCCTCGTCCGGGGATGCGTTGAGGATCATCACCGAGTAGGTGACGTCGACGACTCCGGTCTCGACGGGTGCAGGACTGGCCGTGGGGACGGCCTCCGGGAAGAGGCTGATGCGCCCCATCACCACCAGCGAGCCGAAGATGCCGCCGATGATGAGAACCAGAGCGGCCACGAAAGACCAGAGGAGCACGACCCAGCCGTTCATCCCCGGGGCTTCGGCGCGATGCGCTCCGACGCGTCCGGATGATCGGGGGACGTCGTCGAATCGATCTCGGCTGGGCTTTGACACCCCTCGATGCTAACGGCACCGACCTCTGTATCCGCATCGAGCGCCGTCGGCGCGTGGCGGACGCGCGAGTCAGCCGACGAAACCGGGCGTGCGAGCGGCTCTTTGGAATGATCTCGAGTCGCGGATGCGCCGCAGCCGACGCACCAGCATCGGGTCGTACTCGAGGGCGGCCTCCGACTCGATCAGACGTCCGAGGAGCTGGTAGTAGCGCGCGGCGCTCATACCCAGCTGGGCGCGGATGGTCTCCTCCTTCGCGCCGCCGTGCCGCGGCCACGCGGTCTCCAGCGCGAGGATCGCACGATCGCGCTCGCTCAGCTCTCCCAGCATGAGATCAGATTAGGTCGCCGCCCCGCCGATTCCGGCACGCCACTCCCACCATCGCCCGAGTGGGTCGGCGGCTGCGCGCACCTGCCCGTCGAGCGCCACGACGAAACCGGGCCACTCCGCGGCGACGACGGGCGGATCCCAGGCGTCGAGGAGTGCGGGAGGGTCGATGGTCAGCCAGCGCGCGCCGAGCCCCCGGATGCGGTCGACGAGGGCTTCACGGGCCTCACGGGGAATGTGCACCAGCACGCCGGGAGTCGTGACGACCAGGGCGGCATCGCGGGGCGCCTCGGCGGCGAGCTCGTCGATCTGCTCGAGTGCGTCGCCTGCGATGAGGTGGGGAGGGGCGGATGCCGCGATGTCGAGCGCCGCCGACACCCGTTGCTCGCGCCCCTCCTCCCCCGGCCACACCAGACCCAGCAGCCAGCGCCGGTCACGCTCGTCTCGCGCGTCGAGCGGCGCGAGGTCGATGCCGGCTCGCCACACCACATCGGGCATCCGCATCGGCGGAAGGGCTCCGTCGACACGGCTCTCGAGGATCACGGTGGAGGGGCCGTCCGCGGGGTCGAGCGACGCGCGCAGCCGCCCGTCTGCGCCCACGAAGCGATACGAGTACCTGTCCGGATAGAGGCACAGTCCTGCGGAGGCTCCGACCTCGAGCAGCGCGATCGGGCCGTCGATCTCCGACAGCGCGGGCAGAAGCGGCGCGAGACGCAGAGGTTCGTTCGTCTGCAGACGCCGGTCGGTGCACTCGGCCACGATCTCATCGGCGCGCGCGATCACGAACGACCGCCAGGCGCCGTAGCCGACGAGGCCGGCGCCCAGCATCCGTGTCACCGCGAACACGAGCGGGGGCTGCCGTCTGTTCTCCGGAATCCGCGCGAGCACGCCCTGGACCTCGGAGTCGGCGGCGACACCGTCGGCCCACTCGACATACAGGTCGCTGCGCCCCGGCGCCTCCTGCTCGGCGAAACGCGCGTAGCGCTGCTGCACGGCATCCGTCATGGATCCATTGTCTCGTGGCGCCGAGCGCCTCTGAACGCGAGAGAATGGATCAGACCCCCAGGAGGACCGATGTCGTACAGCGTGGACAAGACCGAAGAAGAGTGGCGCGAGGAGCTCGGCGAGGAGCAGTACGCCGTGCTGCGCGAAGCCGCCACCGAGCGCGCCTGGACGGGCGAGCTTCTCGACGAGGGTCGAGCGGGCCTCTACACCTGCGGCGCCTGCGGCGCCGAGCTGTTCAAGAGCGGCACGAAGTTCGACTCCGGATGCGGCTGGCCGAGCTTCTACGAGTCGATCCGCCCCGACGCGGTGCAGCTCATCGAGGACACGACGCTCGGCATGGTGCGCACCGAGGTGCGCTGCGCGAGCTGCGGCTCTCACCTGGGTCACGTCTTCCCCGACGGATTCGGCACGCCCACCGGCGACCGCTACTGCATGAACTCGATCGCCCTGAACTTCACACCCGAAGAGTCGTGAACGCCCTCGAGGCGGTCCGCGCACGGCAGTCCTGGTCGAAGGTGACCGACGACGCGCCGTCGCGCGATGAGCTGCTGACGCTCGTCGCCGCAGCGGGTCGTGTGGCCGATCATTCGTCGCTGCGCCCGTGGCGTCTCATCGAGCTCCGCGGGTCCGACCGCGAGGTGCTCGGCGCGGCGATCGCGAAGGCGGAGGGCGACAGGTCCCCGTCGACCAAGCCTCTTCGCGCTCCGCTGCTGATCGCCGTGGTCGCCAGCTATCGCAAGAGCGACAAGGTTCCCCGGTGGGAGCAGGAGGCGGTCGCGTCAGGCGTCGCCCACATGCTCAGCCTGCTGCTCGACGAGGCCGGCTGGGGCGTGCTGTGGCGCACCGGACGGTACACGCGCTCGAAGGCCATCGCGAAGGCTCACGGCATCGGCAAGAACGAAGAGCTGCTCGGCTGGCTGTATGTCGGCGGCAAGCCGCAGGGCAAGAAGCCGGGCCGCCGCAAGCCGGTCGACGCCCGGGCACTCGTGACGCGGATGCCGCAGCCGAAGAAGAAGTAGGGCGCTCAGCTGCGTCGACGCCGCGGGAGTGCGACGACCACGGATGCCACGGCGACGATCACCATGCCGACGATCTGCCAGAGCGCCGGCCCCGCGGCCGCGGGCCAGATGAGGTCGATGATCACCGACGTGGCGAGCTGACCGAGCACCGAGCCGAGGCCCATCAGCAGCACGCCGGTATGCGCGACGATGAAGGCGCCGAGCAGGATGTACGCCGCGCCGAGGAATCCTCCGAGGTACAGCCACGGCTCGGTCGGCAGCGCATCGGGCACCCCTCGCACGGCGATGCTGATGCCCGCTGCGGCCAGCAGCGCGACGGTGCCGGCGATGAAGCTCATGAAGGTGGCCGCGAGGGGCGACCTCACGCGCTGAGCCAGCCTGCCGTTGGTCGCTGCCTGCCAGGCGATGCCGACACCCGCGGCGAACGGCAGCAGCAGCATCCAGAGCGGTGCGGTGGCCAGCACGTCCCCGCTCAGGGAGATGCCCACTGCGGCGAGCGCGAACGCGCCGCCCGCCACGCGTCCCGGCGTGATCGCGACGACTCCCGCCGGGCCGAACCCGATCCTGTCGAGGACGAGGCCGTGCAGCGTCTGTCCCGCCACCACGCCGACCGTGAACAGCGAGACGCCGAGCACGCCGGCGGTGATCCCCTGGGTCGATACGGTGAGTGCGCCGCAGGCGCCGCCGAGCAGCATCCAGAACGGGATGGTCCGATCGCGGATGCCGCTGCGCAGTCGTCCGACGCCTCGACGAGCCGAGGGAAGGCAGACGATCACGATCGCCAGGGCTGCGAGTCCCACGGAGAACGAGATGAGACCGGCCGCGATGCCGTTGTCGATCTCGACGCCCAGCACCCCGTTGATCCGGGCCTGGACAGCCGTCATGACGCCGATCGCGACTGCTCCGCCGAGCGCGAGGGGCGGGGAGAGACGACGAACCTGGGTCACCTGTCGACCCTAGCCGAGCGAGGATCCTCCTCCCGCAGCGTGCACGATGTCCGTGGCCGGGCGTACCCTGACGGCATGTGCGCGAGCTACGGACTTGACCCCCGGTTCACCGACACCGAACTCCTCGCAGCGGCCGACGAGGCCGTGCTCGACGGGCTCCGGGAGTGGGCTGAGCAGAATGCCCGCGAGACCGTTCGCCCCACCGGCAAGAACCTCCGCAATCTCAATCCGATCGTGGTCCAGCCCGACACCGCTCCGACGCTCGAGCCGGCGTGGTGGGGATTCCTCATCAACGGGGAGCCGTCGAAGTTCCCGTCGATCAACACCCGCTCCGAGCGGCTGCAGGAGCGCCCCGGCGGATTGAAGAGTCGCGCGCTCGTCCCTGCGACCAGCTGGTACGAGATGAAGAAGCCCGAGCGCGTGTGGCACGAGTTCCTCGTCGACGAGGGGGCCCTCTTCGGGATGGCCGCGGTCACCCAGAGAGGTCGCACCGCCGACGGCGAGTCCTTCACCTGCTACTCGATCGTGATGCGCCCGGCTCCCCCGCACCTCGCGGACGTCCACGACCGGATGCCGCTGCTGATCCCCGCCTCCCTGAGTGAGGAGTGGCTCACCGCCGAGCCCACGAAGGACATCATCGACGAGGCGCTGCTCGCCGCTGCGACGCTCGACGAGCGCGTGCATGCCGCGCCGCGCGCGAACGACAAGGGCGCGGATCGGCTGTTCTGAGCTCATGGATTCGACGGATCTCGTCGCCACCGCGGCGGAGCGTGCAGAGGAGCTGCCGGGCGCGGCGCGGGAGAACCCGTTCGGTCCCGAGTGGGACGTGTACAAGGTGCGCGGACGCGTGTTCCTGCTGATCCCTCTCGACCAGACCGGGAGGGTCACGCTCAAGTCGCACCCCGACGACTCGGTCGCATTGCGCGAGACCTTCGCCGACATCGTCCCGGGGTACCACATGAACAAGAAGCACTGGATCACCCTGATGCCGGGGCCGTCACTCGACGAGGAACTCGTGTCCGAGCTGGTCACGGAGTCGTACCGTCTGGTGGTCGAGAAGCTCCCACGCGCCCAGCGGCCCGTGGATCCCGACCTGTTCGGGCGCCCCTCGTCCTGACGATTCCGCACCGGCCATCCACCGTGAGGATGACCCGCTGCCTCCGGGGAACGGTACCCAGGGAGGACGCGCGGGCTGCGGCGCCGTCGATAGCGTCGTAGACATGATCACAGCAGAAGGCCTCACGAAGAGATTCGGAGACAAGACAGCCGTCCAGGACGTGTCGTTCACGGTCAAGCCGGGCACGGTCACCGGGTTCCTCGGTCCGAACGGCGCGGGAAAATCCACCACGATGCGCATGATCGTCGGCCTCGACCGGCCGACGTCCGGCATCGCGACCGTCGCCGGCCGGGAGTACCGGAAGCTTCGCGCCCCGCTCACCGAGGTGGGGGTGCTTCTCGACGCGAAGGCGGTGCACACCGGCCGCACCGCTCGCAATCATCTGCGTGCGATGGCGGCGACCCACGGCATCCCCGCGTCGCGCGTCGACGAGGTCATCGACCTGGCGGGCATCGCGCCCGTCGCCCGCAAGCGCGCCGGGAAGTTCTCGCTCGGCATGGGGCAGCGGCTCGGAATCGCCTCGGCCCTGCTCGGCGATCCGCACACGCTGATCCTCGATGAGCCTGTCAACGGCCTCGACCCCGAGGGGGTGCGATGGGTGCGCCAGTTCGTGCGCCACGCGGCGTCCGAGGGACGCACGGTCCTGCTGTCCAGCCACCTGATGAGCGAGATGGCGCAGACCGCCGATCACGTGATCGTGATGGGTCGGGGCAGAGTGCTCGCCGATGCTCCGCTCGAAGAGCTCGTCCGCGCCTGGACGACGAACACCGTGCGCGTCCGCACGCCCCGCGCTGCGGATCTGGCCACAGCGGTCGGCGGTCCGTCGGTCGAGATCGTGAGCTCGGCTCCCGACCTTCTCGACATCGTCGGCCTGCCGGCCTCCCGCATCGGCGACCTCGCCGCTCGCCACGGCATCCCCCTGCACGAGCTCACCCCGACCACCGGGTCGCTCGAAGACGCCTATCTGGCGCTCACCGGCGACTCGGTCGAGTACCGCACGAAGGAGATCTCATGACCGTCCAGGCTCCTGCCCGCACGCGCCAGCACGTCGACACCGGACACCGCCTCACGTTCGTCCGCGCGATCCGCGGCGAGTGGATCAAGCTCTCCACACTTCGCTCCACCTGGTGGTCCATCGGCATCGCCGCAGTGCTCACCGTCGGCATCGCGGTGCTCATCGCTCAGGCGATCGACCTGCCGGGCTTCGACCCCATCCAGGCCGTGGTCATGCCGATCCAGTTCACGATGCTGCTCGCGGGCATCCTCGGTGCGATCTCCGTGACGGGTGAGTACTCGACCGGAATGATCCGCTCGACGCTGGCAGCCAACCCGAAGCGCGGCTCCGTGCTCGCCGCCAAGGCCGTCGTGATCGCGGTCTTCCTGTTCGTGTCGTCTCTGGTGATCTTCTCAGCCGCAGCTGTCGCCGTCTCCGCGGTCGTCGCGTCGCGCGATCAGAGCATCGACTGGTCCGATCCGGCGGCATCGCTCCTTCCCATCGTCGTGTCGTCGCTTGCCATGTCCGTCTTCGCTCTCATCGGCGTCGCATTCGGCTTCATCCTGCGCTCGGGCGCCGGAGCCATCGCCGCGACCGTCGGCCTGCTGTTCGTCCTGCCGATCGTCGCGAGCTTCTTCACGATCGCCGGCGACGCGTGGACGTGGCTCCTCGAGACCGCGAACTACCTGCCGGTCGCCGCCGCTCAGAGTGCGATCCTTCCCGAGGGAGCCGCCCTCGAGGGCCCGGTCGCGTATCTCACGCTGGCCGGCTGGGTGGCTGCGGGCATGCTCGCCGCGTGGGGCGTGCTCCGCACCCGCGACGCGTGACCGAGAGCCGACCGATGACCGATCCGCGTAGAGTCGGCCGGTGACCACCCCGATCAGCCGCAGCACCTCAGTCCGCGAGGACGAGGGGCTGCGGCTGCCGCGTCCCCCCGGCGTCCTGCGCCGTTTCTGGGCGCGGCATCCGGTGGTCGCCGACGTCGTCATCACGATCCTGTGCCTGCTCCTCTCGCTCGTTCCCGCTGGTGCGATCACCCGCGATCTCCCGATGCCCCTCGCCATCGGCGTGGCGATCCTGGTCCCCGCCGCCGTGGTCGGCACGTGCGCGACTCTGCTCTGGCGGCGCAGGCACCCGCTCGTGCCGTTCGTGGCATCTTTCGCACTCGAAGCCCTGTTCCTCTTCGCGCTTCAGCCGATCGGCGCTCCTGTCCTGCTGGTCAGCTGCTACTCGCTCGCCGTGTACCGCTCGTCGCGGGCGGCGTGGACCGGCTTCGGCATCGCGATCGCATCGCTCGCGGCGCTCGCCGGTGCGCTCACCCTCACCGGCGTCATCACTCTGCAGATCGCCGCGAACGCCGTCGTGATGTCGCTGGTCCTCGGACTCATCGGCACTTTGATCGGTGTGAATGTCGGAGGACGCAAACGCTACCTGGCTGCGCTGATCGACCGCTCCCACCAGCTGCTCGTGGAACGCGATCAGCAGGCCCAGCTGGCCGCAGCAGGCGAACGCGCCCGCATCGCCCGCGAGATGCACGACATCGTCTCGCACTCGCTCACGGTGATCGTCGCCCTGTCCGAAGGCGCAGCCGCGACACCGGATCCCGTGCAGGCGCGAACGGCGGCGTCCTCCGCCGCCGAGACGGCTCGCAGCGCGCTCACCGAGATGCGCGCGATGCTCGGAGTCCTCCGCGCCGATGAATCGCCACTCCCCCTGGCACCTCTCGAGCCGACGCCACCGCAGGAGACGGTCGCAGTGGCGCAGCGCGCCGGTTTTCCGGTGACGCTCTCCGTCACAGGCACCGCCTCGATCTCCACCGCTCTGTCGCATGCGCTCGGCCGCATCGTGCAGGAAGGCGTCACGAACGCCATGAGGCACGCGCCGATGGCGACGTCGATCGAGGTCAGACTGATCTACGCCTCGGATTCGGTGATCGTCGAGATCGTCAACGACGGCGTCTCCGGCCCTGTCGGCACGACCGGGTTCGGCCTGCGCGGGCTCGTGGAACGTGCCGCGCACTCGGGCGGCACGATCACCTCTGAACCCGTCGAACGCGGTCGGTGGATGCTGCGCGCCGAGCTGCCTGTGTCGCCCGCCGATCCTGCTGACCTCGAACCGAAGGATGCACCATGACCGAGCCGATCAGGCTTCTCCTCGTCGACGATCAGGCTCTCATCCGCGTCGGCTTCCGGATGGTGCTCGACGCCGAGGCCGACATGGTCGTGGTCGGCGAGGCCGCGGACGGGCATGACGCGATCGTCCAGGCGTCCGGACTCCGTCCCGACCTCGTGCTGATGGACATCCGGATGCCGGGGCTCGACGGGATCGCGGCGACCGAGGCCATCGTCCGCGAGAATCCGGACACCCGTGTTCTGGTGCTCACGACGTTCGATCTCGACGAGTACGCCTTCGGCGCGATTCGCGCCGGCGCGAGCGGATTCCTCCTGAAGGACGCGCAGAGGCACGAGATGATCTCGGCGATCCGAGCCATCCACCGCGGTGACGCGGCCCTCTCACCGCGGGTCACGCGGATGCTGCTGGAGCATGTGACCCCGACGCTCGGCGCGACACCTGCAGCGTCCGCCACTGTGACCGAGGACCTGACGGCAGACCTCACCGACCGCGAGCGCGACGTCTTCGTCGAGATCGCGCGCGGCCTCACGAACGCGGAGATCGCTCAGGCGCTGTTCGTCAGCGAATCCACCGTGAAGACGCATGTCGGCAGGATCCTGTCGAAGCTGGGATCCCGCGACCGCATCCACCTGGTCATCCTGGCTCACAGGATGGGTCTGGTCGACGGCGGCCTGTCCTCGGGCTCCTAGCAGGGGCGGAGGACAGGCCGACAGCCTCAGGCCCTCGCCGGTGTCCACTCGGAGACGCGGTTCAGCGTCTCGATCTCGTCCTCGCGCAGTTCCAATCGCGCTCCGGCGAGAAGGTCAGGAACCTGCTCGACCGTCCGAGCACTCGCGATCGGGGCGGCGACCGTCGGCTGAGCACGCAGCCACGCCAACGAGGTCGCCGCGATCGAGGCGCCGTGGGCGTCGCCGATCTCCTCGAGAGCGTCGATGATGCGCAGCCCCGCCTCCGTCGCGTATTTGGCCGCACCGGAGGCGCGCGGCGAGGTCTGACCCTCGACGGCCGTCGAACGGTACTTGCCGGTGAGGAATCCGCTCGCGAGCGAGTAGTAGGGCACCAGGCTCAGACCGAACTCCTGCGCCACCGGGATGATCGTCTCCTCGACGTCGTTGCGGTGAACGAGGTTGTAGTGGGGCTGCACGGCGACGGGCGACGCCGATCCCGTGCGACGGGCGATCTCCACCCACACACGGATGCGCTGCGCCGTGTAGTTCGACACCGCGACGTTGCGTACGAGGCCGTCTGAGACGAGCTCGCCGAATGCGGTGACCGTCTCCTCCAGCGGCACGGTCTCATCGTCGAAGTGCGCGTAGTAGAGATCGATGGCGTCGACGCCCAGTCGGGCGAGCGATGCCTCGGCGGCCCTGCGCACGTTCGACGCCGACAGCCCGGAGAACTCCGGGTGCTGGCTCACCTTGGTCGCCACGATGACGCCTTCGGGCTTGCGTGACGCGAGCCACTCACCGATGATCGTCTCGCTCTCGCCGCCCGAGTTGCCCGGCACCCACGAGCTGTACCCGTCTGCGGTGTCGATGAAATCGCCACCACCCGCCACGAAGGCGTCGAGCACGGCGAAGGAGGCATCACGGTCGGCCGTCCAGCCGAACACGTTGCCTCCGAGCGAGAGCGGGAAGACGTCTAGGTCACTGTTTCCGATACGAGTCATACCGGGGAGAACGTGTGCTCTGCTCGCACTATTTCCCGTGTGACGATCTGTGTCGTCGAGGGAGGCGCGGATGCGATCCGCTGGACGGTGCCGACTACAGGACTCGAACCTGCAACCCCCGTATTACAAGTACGGTGCGCTACCAATTGCGCCAAGTCGGCGGACACCACCCAGCTTAGCGATGGGCGGCGGGCACCGACGAACTACGGCGCCGGGGTCTCCGAGGGTGCAGGCTCCGTGGTCTCGGTCGGCGCGGGAGTCGGGGTCTCGGTGGCGTAGTACGCGTCGCTCGCGACCGTGAGCACGAACTGCGAGAACTCGCTCGGGTCGTCGAGGGCGCCGACGTAGGCCTCGCCGTTCACGACGATCATGGGCGCGGCAGTGAGCACGAGGTCGTCCGAACCGACGAGCGGGCCCTCCAGCGCACGGGACGTGGCTTCCTTCGCCCAGGTGACGTAGTCCTGATCCTCGATGCACGATCGGACGCTCTTGACGTTGTCCGAGCCGACCGCGCCGGCGATGTCGGCCAGCTGAGAATCGGAGAAGCCGTCGGTGTTCACCTCGGGCTGGTCATCGAGCAGGTCGTGGTTGAACGCGTAGAACTGTGCCGGCGAGTGCGTCGCGACACAGGCCGCGGCCGCCGCCGAACGCAGGGAGTACTTGGTGCCGTTCGAGCTCGCGGTGAGCAGCGCGACCGGGTGGTAGGTGACCGTCGCCGCACCCTCCGAGATCCAGTTGACGAGCTGGCGCGCGTTGGCGCGCTCGAATTCACCGGCATCCGGCGACAGGTAGTCGACGTAGATGTGGATGTCGACCGTGCTCGACGTGGTGGGCTCCGGGGTCGGCGTCGTCTCGCCACCCGCCTCGGTCTCCTCGGGGCTCGGAGGCGCGACCGTCTCGTCGGACATCGCGGACGCGCTGATGTCGGAGACGAGGATGCCGTCGTCGTTCATCCCGCCCGGGGTGAGCTGCGGCTTCGAGACCTGTGCAGAGACGGCGAGCGTGATCGCGGTGCCGATGGCGCCGACGGCGACGACGGCGATCGCGCCGAGGATGATTCGTCGCATCACGCGCGCCCTCGACTGCTGGGCATGCACCTTCTGTGCCTTCTCCCGCACGACCTCACGCGAATTGCGAGGGCTGGGGACGTTCGGCGTCTCGTCGCTCGACATCGTTCCTCTAGACAGTCTCAGGGGGGCAGGGTGGCCCCGGACGCCACTCGGGCGGCGAACGCCGCGTTAAGCGGCCGAGATCGATGTTAACCAGCCAGGCTGAGAAATACCCAGATGCACGGGCATCTGCCATACTGATCCCGACCCGATGAGGGGTCACGGCGGATCGCTCCGCCGCTCTATCACTACGGATCGTCCGGCACGTACCTGCCGGTGAAGGAGAAACACAATGGCATCTGTGACTTTCGACGAGGCCACCCGCCTCTACCCCGGCGGAACCCGCCCGGCTGTCGACAAGCTCAACCTCGAGGTCGCTGACGGCGAGTTCCTCGTTCTCGTCGGCCCGTCCGGCTGCGGAAAGTCCACCTCGCTGCGTATGCTCGCCGGCCTCGAAGAGGTCAACGCCGGCCGCATCCTCATCGGTGACCGCGACGTCACCGACGTGCCGCCGAAGGACCGCGACATCGCGATGGTGTTCCAGAACTACGCGCTGTACCCGCACATGACGGTCGCCGAGAACATGGGCTTCGCGCTCAAGATCGCCGGCGTCGGCAAGGAAGAGCGCGCCAGCCGCGTGCTCGAGGCCGCGAAGCTGCTCGACCTCGAGGAGTACCTGACCCGCAAGCCGAAGGCCCTCTCGGGTGGTCAGCGTCAGCGTGTCGCGATGGGTCGCGCGATCGTCCGTCAGCCCCAGGTCTTCCTCATGGACGAGCCGCTGTCGAACCTCGACGCCAAGCTCCGCGTCCAGACGCGCACGCAGATCGCGTCGCTGCAGCGCCGCCTCGGCGTCACCACGGTCTACGTCACGCACGACCAGACCGAGGCTCTGACCATGGGCGACCGCATCGCCGTGCTGAAGGACGGACTCCTCCAGCAGGTCGGTTCGCCGCGTGACCTGTACGAGAAGCCCGAGAACGTCTTCGTCGCCGGCTTCATCGGCTCGCCCGCGATGAACCTGTTCAGCGCAGACCTGGCAGACGGCGGCGTGCGCTTCGGCACCGAGGTCGTCCCGCTCGACCGCGACACCGTGGGCCGCGCCAACGGCTCGCAGGTCACCGTCGGCGTCCGCCCGGAGGACATCACCGTCGGCCCCGCCGACGGCAAGGGCCTCTCGGTCGTCGTCGACCTCGTCGAGGAGCTCGGCGCTGACGGCTACCTCTACGGTCACACCGAGATCAACGGCAAGCGCGCCGACCTGGTCGCACGTGTCGACGGTCGCAGCCACCCCAACGCCGGTGAGACCGTCACCCTCGCGGCGAACGCGGGCCACGTGCACGCGTTCGACATCGAGTCGGGCGTTCGTCTGAACGACAAGCCGATCGTCTCCGCCTGATCGGACCCACTGACGCGGCGCGGGCTGACTTCGGTCGCCCGCGCCGCTTCTTTCTTTTCCGCCCCGACCCACTGGAGAGACATGCAGGATGCGCTGCGGATCACGGCGAGCTCGATCGACCCGGCCCTGCTCGCCCTCCCCTGGTCGACCCCCCTCGGCAAGTGGCCGTCCGAGCAGATCGTGTCGCTTCCCAAGGGGCTGTCACGGCATCTGGTGCGCTTCGCCGACCTCTCGGGCAAGGTCGTCGCGGTCAAAGAGACGACCGATGAGATGGCGAGGCGCGAGTACGAGATGCTCGGCAACCTGGCCAGGCTCGATGTGCCCTGCGTCGACCGCGTCGCCGTGATCGCGGGGCGATCGGATGCCGCCGGCGAGCCGCTCCCCGCCGCGCTCGTCACCTCGCACCTGCGCTTCTCCATGCCGTATCGCGCCCTCTTCACCCGGGTGCTGCGCCCCGACACGGCGAATCGCCTGGTCGACGCCCTCGCGGTGCTCCTGGTGCGCTTGCACAACGTCGGCTTCTACTGGGGCGACGTCTCGCTCTCGAACACGCTCTTCCGCCGGGACGCCGGCGCTTTCGCGGCCTACCTCGTCGACGCCGAGACCGGCGAACTGCACGAGGAGGGACTCACCGACGGGCAGCGCCTCTACGACCTCGACCTCGCCCGCACCAACATCGCCGGGGAGATCATGGACCTCGCGGCCGGCGGACGGCTCGAGCACGGCGTCGACGCGGTCGCGATCGCCGACGGCATCGTCTCGTCGTACCACTCGCTGTGGGCGGAGCTGACGGTGCAGGAGTCCTTCGCCGCGGCGGAGACCTGGCGCATCACGGAGCGCGTCGAACGCCTCAACGCCCTCGGATTCGACATCGACGAGATGTCGATGTCGACGACCTCCGACGGCACGGTCGTCGAGATCCAGCCGAAGGTGGTGGATGCCGGACACCACCAGCGCCGCCTGATCCGCCTCACGGGCCTGGACGTCGAGGAGAACCAGGCCCGCCGCCTGCTCAACGATCTCGACGAGTTCCGTGCCCGTTCGACCAAGCAGTGGGTCGACGAGGAGATGTACGCGCACGAGTGGCTGACCCGCGTGTTCGAGCCCGTTGTGCGTGCGATCCCCTGGGAGCTGCGCGCCAAGCTCGAACCCGCAGAGGTGTTCCACCAGGTGCTCGAGCACCGGTGGTATCTCTCTCAGGCGCAGGGACGCTCAGTCCCGCTCGCCGAGGTCCTCACGAGCTACATCAACGAGGTGCTGCGCCACCGCCGCGACGAGGCGACCATCATGGGCCCGCCCACCGAGACGATGAGCCTGCCCGTCATCACAGGCACGCACTCCGTCGCCGATGACGACGACGAGGTCGACTGGCGCGACCTCGTCTGAGGTCAGTACCCGACCGTGAAGCGTCCGCGACGGTGCGCCGGGCGCTCGATCTCGTCTACCACCGCGACCGCGAAGTCCGCCCCCGAGATGAAGGACTTGCCCTCGGCGTCACGCACGAGCACATCTCCACCATCGCGATAGTGACCGGTGCGCTCACCCTCGGCCCAGGGTCCGAAGACCTCGGCCGGGTGGATGAAGAACCAGTCCAGCGACCGGTCCGTGCTCTGGAGCAGTGCGAGCGAGTCGATGCCGACCTGTGCCTCGTGCTTGTACTCCTCAGGGAAGTCGAGGTCGAAGAGGCGCGGGCCCTCCGGGGCGACCAGGCTTCCACCGGCGCCGCCGACCACGCCGAGGCGGGTGCTCGTATCGGCGAGCTCCGCGATGACGTTCGTCAGCGCCTCGAGCACGCGGTCCGCCATGTCGCCACGCGGCGAGAGGGCCGAGACGACGGCATCCGCTCCGTCGAAGGCGTTCGCGAGCGACGAGGCGTCCAGCGCCGAGCCCTGCACGTACGAGGCGCCGTCGACAGCATCGGTCGGCGTGCTGCGTGAGATCGCGATCACGTCATGGCCGCGGCTCACCGCCTCGGACACGATATGGCGTCCGGCGTAGCCGGTTCCTCCGAGCACGACGATCCGAGCCATGACTTCTCCCCTACTTCTTCGCGTTGCGGATGGACGACACCTGGTAGAGCGCGACCGAGGTCGCGATGCCGGCGTTGAGCGATTCGGTCACGGCCGAGATCGGGATCGACACGATCTGATCGCAGGTCTCGGCGACCAGACGCGAGAGGCCCTTGCCCTCTGAACCGGTCACGATCACGACGGGGCGGTCGGCCAGCTGCAGCTCGGGCAGCAGGACGTCGCCGTCGCCGTCGAGGCCGAGCACGAAGACGCCCTGCTTCTTGAACTCCTTGAGCTGCGTGGTGAGGTTGGTCGCCAGCGCGACCGGCACGCGTGCCGCAGCACCGGCACTCGTCTTCCAGGCTGCCGAGTTCACACCGGCCGAACGACGCTGCGGCAGGATGATGCCGTGTCCGCCGAACGCACCGGTCGAGCGGATGATCGCGCCGAGGTTGCGGGGGTCGGTGATGCCGTCGAGGGCGACGAACAGCGGGACCTCGCCCTTGTCGATGACGGCCTCGAGGAGGTCCTGCGGGTGCGCGTACTCGTACGGCGGCACCTTGACGGCGACGCCCTGGTGGACTCCGTCGAAGCCGGCCATGCGGTCGAGCTCCTGACGCGTGACCTCGAGCACCGGGATTCCGCGGTGGGTGGCGATCGACAGCATCTCCTTGACGCGGTCGTCCATTTCGACGCGCTGCGCGATGTAGAACGCCGACGCGGGGATCTTCGCCCGGAGAGCCTCGAGCACCGAGTTGCGGCCGGTGACGACCTCGACCTCAGTGGTGTTGTCCTTCGCGCGGGCCGAGCGGTTCGGGTTTCCGCCGGACGTCTGACGCTGCCCCGGCTTGCCCTTTCCACCCGATGCCGCATAGCGCTCGGCCGCGGCCTTGCGCTTGCCCGCCGGGTGCCAGGCGCGGTCCTCCGCCTTCGGGGTCGGTCCGCGGCCCTCGAGGGACTTGCGTCCGAGTCCGCCGGTGCCCTTGGTGGGGCCCTTCTTCTTGCCGTTGCTTGCGCCGGGGCGCTGTGGCTTAGCCATCGATACTCCAATGAGTTCCGGCCGGAGAGTCCTCCAGCGTGATTCCTGCCGCGGCGATCGCATCACGGATGCGATCGGCCGCTGCCCAGTCCTTTTCAGCGCGCGCCTGCGCGCGCTGGGTGATCATCGTCTGCACGAGCGCGTCGAGAGCAGAGGCCTGCGCATCGCCTGTCGACGCGACACCCACGCGCTCGAATCCGAGGACGTCGAGCATCGCGAGCACCTCGCTCCTCGCCGTCCCGGCGCCGTCGGCATCACCGGCGTCGAGCGCCGCATTGCCCGCGCGCACGGTGTCGTGCAGGACTCCGAGCGCCTGCGGGATGCCGAGGTCGTCATCCATCGCGGTGGCGAACGCCTCGGGCAGCGACGTGCGCTCCCCCCAGCCGAAGGTCTTCGGAAGCATGCGCTCTGCGCGCTCGACGAACGTGCGGATGCGGCCGAGTGCCGCCTCCGCCTCGGTCCAGGACGACTCCGAGAGGTCGAGGCTCGAGCGATAGTGCGCGGCGGCGAGTGCGTAGCGCACCACCTGCGGATCCCGCTCCGAGAGCACGTCGCTCGCCAGGGTGAAGTTGCCCAGAGACTTCGACATCTTCTGTCCGCCGACCGTCACGAGGCCGTTGTGCACCCAGTAGCGTGCGAAGCCGTCTCCGGCCGCGGTCGACTGGGCGAGCTCGTTCTCATGATGGGGGAAGCGCAGGTCGAGGCCTCCGCCGTGGATGTCGAACTCGGATCCGAGGTAGCGCTTGGACATCGCCGAGCATTCGATGTGCCAGCCGGGGCGACCTGCGCCCCAGGGCGACTGCCACACGGCATCCGCCTGCTCGTCGGGCTTGGCACCCTTCCACAGCGCGAAGTCCTGCGGATTGCGCTTGCCGCGAGGGTCGGCATCCTCCGCCGCCTCCATCGCGTCGACGGACTGGTTCGTCAGGGACCCGTACTCCGTCCACGAGCGGACGTCGAAGTAGACGTCGCCGGAACCGTCCGGTGCAGGGTACGCGTGGCCGCGCTCGATGAGGATCGCGATCAGCTCCTGCATCTGCGGGACGGACGCCGTCGCGCGCGGCTCATAAGTCGGGGACAGGATGCCGATGCCGGCATACGCTGCGGTGAACTCCTGCTCCATGCGGTATGCGAGCGCCCACCACGGCTCGACGTCTGTCGCGTTGACGAGCACCTTGTCGTCGATGTCGGTGACGTTGCGCACGAACGTGACGCGGCCGTAGCGGTGAGTCAGCCAGCGCCGCAGGAGGTCGAAGCTCAGCGCCGCTCGGACGTGACCGATGTGAGGGCCGGACTGCACGGTGGCTCCACAGACGTACATCGTGATGTTCTCGGGATCGAGAGGCACGAAGTCGCGCAGCTGCTGTGCGCGGGTGTCGTAGAGGCGGAGAGTCACCGCACAAGCTTACCGGGCGGCGCAATCCGAAGACTGGGTGTGACCCCGGCCCTGCCGCCGCTCAGTCGACCGGGTAGACCTGCCCGGTCTGCACGCCGAGCACGCTCTTCGCGAAGGCCTGCCCCACGCGGTGCGACGACACGGGCACGAAGCCGGGGAACGACGAGTGATACGACGGTGCGTCCGCGAGCACCGACGGGCTCACGGCGTTGATGCGGATGCCGCGGGGCAGCTCGGTCGCCGCGGCGACGACGAAGGACTCGATGGCTCCGTTCGCGAGCGACGCCGCGGCGCCGGTGGCGATCGGCTCGCGCGAGAGGATGCCGGAGGTCAGCGTGATCGAGCCGCCGTCGCGCACATACGACGTGCCGATGCGCACGACGTCGAGCTGCGACAGCACCTTGCCGCGGAAAGCCGCTTCGTAGTCGCTCCGGCTCAGCTCGTCGAGCGAGCGGAAGGGCACCTCTCCCACGGCGACGATCACGGCGTCGATCTGTCCGACCGAGGCGAAGAGGTGCTCCACCGACGCCGAGTCGGTGACATCGACGGACGGCTCGCTGCTGCGCGACGCCGAGATGACCTCGTGTCCGGCCAACGCGTCGACGGCCGTGCGGCCGACCTGTCCGCTGGCTCCGATGACCAGGATCCTCATGCTGCCTCCTCCGGATCGTGCGACGGTCGCACGACGTTCTCCGACAACGAGCGCGGACGCTGAGACATTCCCGCGCGCTCCGTGACGCCTGTCAGACCGCGTGCACCATCGCGACTGCCGTCACCGCGATCCCCTCGCCCCGCCCGGGAAACCCGAGTCCGTCGGTCGTGGTCGCCGTGACGGAGACCGGCGCGCCGCCGAGCGCGGTCGACAGGACCTGCTCCGCCTCCGCGCGTCGCGTGCTGAAGCGCGGTCGATTGCCCTGGAACTGCGCCGAGACATTGCCGATCGCAAAGCCCGCCTCGGCGAGGATCTCCCGGGTGCGGGCGAGGAAGACGTCCGCGTGTGCGCCGGCGTACTCGGGGTGTGCGGTGCCGAAGTGCTCGCCGATGTCTCCGAGCCCTGCAGCGCCGAGCAGCGCGTCCACGATCGCGTGAGCGACGGCGTCGCCGTCGGAGTGCCCGGAGAGCGCCGGCTCCCCCGGCCACTGCAGGCCGGCGAGCCACAGGTTCCCGTCTCCGCCGAATGCATGCACGTCGGTGCCGAGGCCGACCCGGGGTCCCGTCCACGTCGGGGCGCGCTCGGGTGCCGGAATGGCGACAGCCGCCAGCAGCTGGCGGGCGCGCTCGAGGTCGGCGGGCGTGGTGATCTTGAATCCGCTGGGCGAACCCGGGATCTGACGCACGAGATGTCCTGCGGCGGCGAACAGCGCCGCATCATCGGTGTACTCGACGTCCGAGCCGCTCGCAGCATCGTAGGCGGCCTCGAGAAGGGCTCGCGGAAACCCCTGCGGCGTCTGCGCTGCCGCGAGCTCGGAGCGATCCACCGGCGCGATGACCGCGTCTCCGTCGACCCGCTTGAGCGTGTCGACGACGGGGAGCGTCGGGATGACCCCTGTCTCGCCGTCGATCGCCCGGGCCACGGCGTCGATCACTTCCGGCGGGGTCAGCGCGCGCGCCGCGTCATGCACGAGAACTCGCGTGACGTCTCCCCACAGGGCCTTCAGACCGGCGGCGACCGACTGCTGTCTGTTTTCTCCGCCCGTCACGACGACCCTGCCGAGGTCGACGCGATCGCCGGCCGCAGCACGCACCTCGGTCTCCGCGTCGCCCTCGAACCCTGCGGGGGCGACCACGATGACCTGGGCGGGCCCCGCCGCGAAGACGCCGTCGAGCGCGTGGCGGAGGATCGAATGGCTGTCGATGCCGACGAACGCCTTGGGCGCTCCGGCATCCAGTCGCGTGCCGGAGCCGGCGGCGACGACGATGATCGCGGTGTCAGGGACGGGAAGCATGCTCACCAGGTTCACGTTACCGGCGCGCACGAAAAAAGGCGGATGCCGAAGCACCCGCCTTGTCTCGATCCGCTCAGGAAGCGAGGACCTCGTCGAGCAGCGCGCTCGCCTTGTCCTCGTCGGTCTTCTCCGCCAGAGCCAGCTCTGAGATGAGGATCTGACGAGCCTTCGCCAGCATCCGCTTCTCACCGGCCGACAGACCGCGGTCCTGATCCCGACGCCACAGGTCGCGGACGACCTCGCTCACCTTGATCACGTCGCCGGAGGCGAGCTTCTCGAGGTTCGCCTTGTAACGACGAGACCAGTTCGTGGGCTCTTCGGTGAACGGAGCGCGGAGCACCTCGAACACGTTGTCGAGCCCCTCCCGGCCGATGACATCGCGGACCCCGACCAGATCGACGTTCTCCGCAGGCACCTCGATGATGAGGTCCCCCTGGGTCACGTTGAGCTTCAGGTATTTCTTCGCCTCACCCTTGATGATGCGCTCCTTGACCTCGATGATGGTCGCAGCGCCATGGTGCGGATAGACGACAGTTTCGCCAACCTCAAAAAGCATAAAAACTTGTCCTTTCGGCAACCTCAAGGATACCACAGGGGACATGCGCTAAGGTTCGCGCCGCCGCGTCCTCGGGCGGTGCCCCGCATGCGCATAGAATGGGACGCGGATATCCCGTCGTACCTCAGGAGGACCCGTGAAATCGCGCCTTGTTGCGTCTGCCGCCATCAGCGCCCTCGTTCTTCTGGGCGCGACGGGCTGCACGTTCATCTCGCCGCAGGCGACGACGATCGAATACTCCGCCTCCGACGGCGTCAACGTCTCGGACTCCGACGGTCCCATCGACGTGCGCAATGCCTTCATCGTCGCGAACGAAGACGGATCGGTCGGCAACTTCATCGGCGCCGTGGTCAACCCGACCGCCGACAAGGCGACGCTCACGATGACCGTGTCCGGCTCCGATGAGCCGTTCACCGTCTCCGTGTCCGCGGGCAAGACCGTCAGCTTCGGTGCCGACGAGGAGCCGCTGCGCATCGACGGACTCGACACCATGCCCGGCGCGACCATCGAGATCCACTTCCAGTCGGGCGACGGTGCCGGCACGAAGACTCAGGTTCCCGTTCTCGACGGCACTCTGCCGTACTACGCCGACCTCGTTCCCACGGAGCAGGAGTCGACCTCGACGCCCGAGCCGGTCCCCACGGACACGGCTGCCCCCGCTCCGGCGGAGTGAGCCGGCGCATACGCTGACGAAGAGCCGACACCCTGCGGGGTGCCGGCCTCTTCTCCGTCATGGGGACGGGCGTGCCGTCCGACGACTGCGTCAGCCCTCGAAGCGGTACCCGAGACCGCGAACCGTGACGAGCATGACGGGCTCCCCCGGGTTCTCTTCGATGCGGGAGCGGATCCGCTTGATGTGCACGTCGAGCGTCTTCGTGTCTCCGAAGTAGTCGCTCCCCCACACGCGGTCGATCAGCTGACCGCGCGTGAGCACTCGACCTGAATTGCGCATCAGCACCTCGAGGAGCTCGAATTCCTTCAGAGGCATGTTGATCTGCTGTCCGGCGACCGAGACGGTGTGGCGATCGATGTCGAGCGAGACGCGTCCCCCGTCGAGCACGCGCTCGTCGAGCTCGCTGTCGGCCTGCACCACGCGACGAAGGACCGCGCGCATCCGGGCGAGCAGCTCGCGGGACGAGTACGGCTTTGTGACGTAGTCGTCGGCGCCGAGCTCGAGTCCGACGACGATGTCCACCTCCGAGTCCTTGGCCGTGACCATGATGATCGGCACCGCCGAGGTCGAGCGGATCTGCCGGCACACCTCGGTGCCCGGCATGCCGGGCAGCATCAGGTCGAGGAGCACGACGTCGGCGCCACGCTCGCGGAAGGCGGCCAGCGCCCCTGGACCGTCCTCGGCGATCTCGACCTCGTACCCCTCTCGGCGCAGGAGGTAGGCGAGCGGGTCGGCGAGGTCGGGCTCGTCTTCGACGAGAAGGATGCGGGTCATGCGTTCTCTCCGTTTCGGACGCGAGCAGCGGCCTTGGCCGCTTTGCGCTCGCGCTTTTTCTTGTTCTTCTGGTCCTTGTCGATGCTCGGGGGAGCGTCGATCCTCGGAAGCCTGATGGTGAAGGTCGAGCCTCGTCCGGGGCGCGACCAGAGGCGTACTTCGCCGCCGTGGCGCTGTGTCGCATGCTTGACGATCGAGAGTCCGAGCCCCGTTCCGCCGGTGCGGCGGGACCGCGCCTCGTCCGCCCGGTAGAAGCGCTCGAAGATCCGCTCCCGATCCGCCTCCGCGATCCCGATGCCCTGGTCCGAGACCGCCACTTCGACCACCCCTTCATCGGCCTTCACACCGATGCCGACGCGCGACCCCTTCGGGGAGTAGACGATCGCGTTCGCGATGAGGTTGCCGAAGGCCTCGATGAGGATCTGCGAGTCGCCGCGCACCCAGACTCCGCGATCGCCGCCGCGGGCGAGTTCGACCCCGGCGGAGTCGGCCTGCACGACATGCGCCTCGAGCGCGGTGGCGAGAACCTCGTCGATCGAGACGGGCCGCACATCGGACAGCGCATCGTCGGTCTGCAGTCTCGAGAGACTCATGATCCGACCGGTCAGTTGACCGAGACGTGCGGCTTCGGCCGAGATCCGGGTCGCGAAGTGGCGCACCTGAGCAGGGTCATCGGCCGCGGATTCGATGGCCTCGGCGAGCAGAGTCACGGCTCCCACAGGGGTCTTGAGTTCGTGGCTGGTGTTCGCCACGAAGTCTCGGCGCATCTGATCGAGGCGCTCCTGCTCCGTGACGTCGCGGATGATCAGCAGCGTCATGCGCGGACTGATGGCGCTCGCCCGAGCCGACACGAGCCGTGGATCGAGGCTGAGCCCGCCGCGCGTGATGCGCAGCGACTCGGTCGCCGAACTGCCCTCGATGCGTCCGCCACGCACGAGCTGACGCAGCTCGGGGTTCTCCAGGGGTGCGCCCACCTCGATGCCGAACCTGGTCGCCGCCTTCGAGACGGCGAGCACGAGTCCGGAGGAGTCGACCACGCATGCCGCATCGTCCATGCTGCCGAGCACGGCGGTCACACCCTCCGGGACCACGAGAGAGGTCTCATCGGCCACGCGCGCCCGCGCACGGTATGCCCAGGCCACGAGAAGGGAGAGGCCGACGCCGATCACGAGGCCGACGGCCAACGCGAGCAGCGCGATCTGCGGCAAGGTCATAACCCCAGCGTAGAGTGCGTTCACCCGCGGATCGGCGGGTTCGCCCGCCCCTGAGCCACGGCGAGAAGTACTATTCACGTGCTGGGCACCGTTCGTTAACCTTCGGAGCAGACAATCGCTTTCGGGCCTGTGCGGGAGCGCTGTGCTCTCCTCTCGTGCGAGCGGCCCGGCCGTCTCGCGTTGACACCACAGCCGAGACCCGAACGAAAGGTTGCGCCGACATGCGCGAAGTCTTCCATCAGTCCCTCGAGGACCTGCAGTCCCAGCTCGTGGAGATCGCCGACCTCGTCACGGTCTCCATCGACAAGGCCACCCGCTCCTTCGCCACGAGCGATGTCGAGCTGGCCGAAGAGGTCATCGCCGATGACGCCAAGATCGATGCGCTAGCCGTGGCGCTCGACGAGCAGGCCATCGAGATCCTCGCCCGCCAGCAGCCGGTCGCGCGAGACCTGCGCGTCGTCGTCACCGCGCTGCGCGTGAGCGCCTCGCTCGAGCGCATGGGCGACATGTCCGAGCACATCGCCCAGCTCGCGCGCCTGCGCTTCCCCGAGCGCGCGATCCCGAAGGGCCTCAAGGGCACCTTCACGAAGATGGGCGAGCTGGACGTCGAGATCTCGCGCACGCTCTCCGAGCTGCTGCGAACCCAGGACCTGAAGCTGGCCGACACCATCCGCAACACCGACGACGACATCGACGAGCTGCACGCCAGCGTCTTCGAGAAGGTGCTCAGCGACAACTGGAAGGGCGAGGCCACGGCGACGGTCGACGCGACGCTCGCCAGCCGCTACCACGAGCGCTTCGCAGACCACGCGGTCGCGGTCGCCAAGAAGGTCATCTACCTGGCGACCGGCGACTGGCGCATCGAGGAGGAGGACATCGCCCTCGCGGTCGAGCAGCAGCAGGAGCTCGGCCACGCCTGAGCGCCGATGACACGACGAAGGGGGCGGATGCTGTCAGCATCCGCCCCCTTCGTCTGCGGTGTTACTTCTTGCCCTGCGCTGCCACGGCGGCAGCACCGGCGGCGGCAGCCTCGGGGTCGAGGTAGCGGCCGGGACCGGCGGGGACGTTGTTCTCGTCGAGCTCGTACACGAGCGGGATGCCGGTGGGGATGTTCAGCTCGGCGATGTCATCGTCGCTGATGCCCTCGAGGTGCTTCACGAGGCCGCGCAGCGAGTTGCCGTGCGCAGTGACGAGGACCGTCTTGCCTGCTTCGAGGTCGGGGACGATCGCGTCGTCCCAGTACGGCAGCAGGCGATCGATGACGAGCTTCAGCGACTCCGTCCGCGGCACCTCGCCGTCGATGTCGGAGTAGCGCACGTCATTCACCTGGCTGAACTCGCTGTCGTCATCGAGCACGGGCGGCGGCACGTCGAACGAACGGCGCCACAACTGGAACTGCTCCGGGCCGAACTCCTCGAGCGTCTGCGCCTTGTCCTTGCCCTGCAGAGCGCCGTAGTGACGCTCGTTGAGGCGCCAGGAGCGCGTGACCGGGATCCACAGGCGGTCAGCGGCGTCGAGCGCGATGTTCGCGGTCTGGATCGCACGGCTGAGCAGCGAGGTGTGCAGCACGTCGGGCAGGATGCCCGCCTCGGCCAGGAGCTCGCCGCCTCGGCGGGCCTCGTTCCGGCCCTGCTCGTTCAGGCGGACGTCCACCCATCCGGTGAAGAGGTTCAGTTCGTTCCACTCGCTCCGGCCGTGACGGAGCAGGATCAGGGTGCGCTTCGAAGTCATGGCCCCAGTTTATCGGCGCAGCCGGACGCGTCCACGCCCATGCCCTGCGAGGATTGACGCATGGCGTCATCTCCCCTCGGTCGGCCGACCCGCGGCACCACCGGGACGAACAGGCTGCGCCGCAACGACCGCTGGATCGCGGTGAGCCCCGCGTTCCGCCGCGCCGCGGATCCGCTCGTCATCGACCTCGGCTACGGCGCCAGCGGGGTGACCGCCTTCGAGCTCGCCACCCGACTGCAGCGCGTGCGAGCGGATGCCGAGGTGCGCGGCCTCGAGATCGATCCGGTCAGAGTCGCGACCGCGACTCAGCAGCTGGTCGAGGTGCAGGCGGGGAACACCGCCTTCTCGCCCGATCTGCGTGTCTCCTTCGCCCGCGGTGGATTCGAGGTGCCTCTGCCTGCCGGGCGGCGCCCCGCGGTGATCCGCGCGATGAACGTGCTCCGCCAGTACGACGAGTCCGATGTCGCCGCGGCCTGGAGCACGATGGCCGGGCGCCTCGCTCCCGAGGGCCTGCTCGTCGAGGGCACCTGCGACGAGATCGGTCGGGTGTCGAGCTGGGTCGACGTCGACCCGACTGGATCGCCGCGCCGGTTCACGATCTCGCTGCGTCTCGCGGATCTCGAGCATCCGAGCATCGTCGCGGAGCGGCTGCCGAAAGCGCTGATCCACCGCAACGTGCCCGGCGAGCGCGTGCACGCCCTGCTCGTCGGCCTCGATCGCGAGTGGAGCCGTGCGGCGCCGTTGTCGACCTTCGGAGCGACGCAGAGATTCCTGGGCGCGGTCGCCGCTCTGCGCGATCAGGGCTGGCCCGTGCTCGGCGTCAAGAGCCGGTGGCGACTCGGTGAGCTCACGCTCCCCTGGGATGCGGTCGCGCCGCTCCCGTGAAGGGCACTGCTCGCCCCGCGAGTCAGCCCGCCTGGCGCGGATCCGGTGCGCTCGGCCGTCGGGACAGTCGGGTGATACGAGGGATGTCGGCCGTGGCACCGGCATCCGCCGGCACGATCACCTGCTGCGTCGCGGCGATGTCGGCCCCCTCGGCGCGGACGACGAGATCGCCGACCGGCGTGCGACGCGACAGGATCGCGAGCGCGATGGGTCCGTCTTCATGGTGCCGGGCGACCGACGTGATGTGACCGACCTCGTCGTCGCCCGCGAGCACCGCATCGCCGACCGCGGGCAGCACGGCCTCGCTGCCGTCGAGGTGCAGTGCCGCGAGCCTGCGCGGCGGGTGACCCAGGTTGTGGACCTTCGCGACGGTCTCCTGTCCGCGGTAGCAGCCCTTGTTGAGGTGCACGGCGGTGCGGATCCAGTCGGACTCGTGCGGCAGTGAGCGCTCGTCGACCTCGGCCGACCACCGCGGTCGCCAGGCGGCGATGCGCAGCGCCTCGGCGGCGAGGAGTCCGGCGACCTCTTCCGGTGAGAGCGTCGCTGCCAGCGCATCTGCTGCCTCGGCGGTCGCGATGGCCGCCTTCCAGGCGAGGTCTGCACCCGGGTGATCGAGGATCTCGGCGTACTGGTGACCGCCCGCGCTCACGCGCTGCCACGGATCGGTCCAGATCAGCGGTGCGCCTGCAGGAGCGGATGCCGCAGCAGTCGCATGCTCAGCCGCCGCGCCTCCGTCGACGAAGCCGAGCAGCGCGAGATCGGGACGCACGGCGACGGTGGCCTGTGTGCGGAACTTCATCCGCGTCAGCCAGGTAGCCAACGCCTCGGCATCGCCGGCATCCGCGATGAGCCAGGTCGATGCCCCGTCGTCGAGGACGCCGGCGGCATGCTCGACGCGCCCCTGAGGGTCGAGCACGAGCATCTCGGTGCTCTCGCCGGGCGCGAGCCGACCGACGGACTGCGAGGTGATGGAATCCAACCATCCGAGTCGTTCCGGTCCCGCGACCTCGATGACCGTCCGGTCGTCGAGCGGCACGATCGCCCCGCCTGAGGCGAGGCGACGCTGCTCACGGAACGCGTCGCCGAAGTGGGCGATCCCGCCGTCGCCGGTCACAGCGCCGGGGATGCCGGAGAAACCGGTCATGTCAGACCTTGGCCAATCGTGCCGACGCGTGCGCCCGCATAGGAGTGCCGAGAGCCGCGATGTCCCAGGCCCAGAGCAGGTGGTTGTCGACGAGTCCGTACATGCGCGTCGCGGCGCCGTACTCCTTGGCACCCGCACCGCGGACGATCGCGTCGGAGGCGATGTCGATGCGCGGACCGTTGATCTCGCCGAGGTAGAGCTCGAGCGTCCCGTCGGCGTGTGCGAGAGAGACCTCGATCGGGAATCCGCCCGATGCCGCGCGCAGTTGCTCGACGTCGTCGACGCCGCGCGTGACCGGCTCGGTCAGCGGCGGCAGCAGCCCGGGGCCGGGATCGGCGGCGGTGGCCGGACGGCTGAGTCTCCAGAAACCGGTCTCGGCGACGAGCGGGAGGGAGACCGCCTGGTCGTCGCCGGTGAACGTCGCAGTGGCCGAGTAGTTGAGGAACGGGCCGCCGTCGTGGCTGAAGCTCACGCGATGCGTGAACTCACCCTGTAGACGCTCGTCGCCGACCGGATAGTCGATGACGCCGGTTCCCTCCCAGACGCCGATGAGCCACGAGAGGGGCGCGAGGTCGGCGGGGAGATCGGTGGGGAGCTCGAGCACGATGCTCAGCGCTGGCCGCGGAAGAGGTTTCTCAGCACGACGACCGAGACGAAGGCGATCGCGAGGCTCGCCAGGCCCAGGAGGCCGATGAAGAAGAGTTCGAGCGCCATGAGGTCCATGGCCACCACTTTACCCTGCGGTAGACCCGGTGTCTCGTCTGCGGATCAGGTGAGGAGTGCGGCCAGGCCGAAGCCGACGGAGATCACGCCCATCAGCAGCAGCGCACCGATCGTGCTGGCACCCACACGGAAGATGAAGCCCTGTGTGCGCCCGTACTGCAGCTGCACGGCGAAGGAGAGGAGCACGATCGCGCCGAACGCGACGAGCAGCCACGGCACCCGCCACTCCTCGGCGACGAAGATGCCCACGCCGACAGCGGCCACCAAGGCGACGGCCCAGACGATGAGCACGCCGACGAAAGCATTACGCGGTGCGAGCGCTGGATCCGTCATGACTCCATTGTCACCCATCAGCGCCCGGTATCATTGCGGCACGGCGTACCCCGCCGTCCGGAAGGAGTGCGTGTGGCCCAGGTCCTGGTGTTGACCAATGCTCCGGTCTCGGAGCAGGTCCTGCCCGCACTCGAGCTCCTCAGCCATCGAGTGCGTCAGATCCCGGCCGAGCCCGCCCAACTCGTGAGCGCCCCCGAGTACGACATCGTGATCGTCGACGGTCGTCTCGATCTCGTCGGGGCGAAGTCCCTCTGCCGCCTGCTGCGGGCCACAGGGCAGGACGCCCCGCTGCTGCTCGTCGTCACCGAGGGCGGCATGAGCGCCCTCTCGGGCGAGTGGGGCATCGACGACGTGCTGCTGTCGACTGCGGGGCCGGCCGAGACCGACGCGCGGGTCAGGCTCGCACTCGCACGCCGTGACGAGGTCGCCGAACCGACCCGCGTACAGGCGTCGGGCGTCACGATCGACGAGCAGTCCTATTCGGCGAAGCTCCGCGGACGCCCGTTGGACCTCACCTACAAGGAGTTCCAGCTGCTGCACTTCCTCGCCACGCACCCCTCTCGCGTGTTCACCCGCGAGCAGCTGCTCAGCGAGGTGTGGGGATACGACTACTTCGGCGGCACCAGAACGGTCGACGTGCACGTCCGCCGACTGCGGGCGAAGCTGGGCGACCAGGAGCAGATCATCGGCACGGTGCGCAACGTCGGCTACCGATTCAACGTCTACGACGAGGAGCCGGTCGCCGCTGCGCGCTGACGCACGAGAGGTCAGTTCACGCGCGCGACACCTCACGGTGCTTAGATGTACCCCATGATCGATCCCGCACTCGCCGACGCAGGTCTCGGTGACGCTGAAGATGACGACTTCGATGCCATCGAGTCCCCGGACGCGCTCCTCCCCGACCACCGCTACCTCGATCGTGAGCTGAGCTGGCTCGCGTTCAACCAGCGCGTGCTCGAGCTGGCGGAGGATCCCTCGCTCCCCGAACTCGAGCGCGCGAACTTCCTCGCCATCTTCGCGAGCAACCTCGATGAGTTCTTCATGGTCCGCGTCGCCGGGCTCAAGCGTCGCATCGTGACCGGCCTGGCCGTGCCCACCAACATCGGCCGCTCCCCCGCCGACGCCCTCGCCGACATCGCTCGCGAGGCGCACGCGCTGCAGCTGCGCCACGCCGACGCGTGGAAGTCGCTGGTGCGACCGGCTCTCGCCGAATCCGGCATCGAGATCACCGAATGGTCCGAGCTCAGCGACGACGAGCGGTCCAAGCTCTCCGAGTACTTCGGCGCGCAGGTCTTCCCCGTCCTCATGCCGCTCGCGGTCGACCCCGCGCACCCCTTCCCGTACATCTCGGGACTGTCGCTCAACCTCGCCATCCGCATCCGCAACGCCCGCACCGGCCGCCAGGAGTTCGCCCGCCTCAAGGTGCCGCCCATGCTTCCCCGCTTCGTCGAGGTGCCCGGAACCGGCGAGATCAAGCGCTTCCTGACGCTCGAGGAACTGATCGCCAACCACCTCGGCGACCTCTTCCCCGGTATGGAGGTCCTCGATCACCACGCCTTCCGCCTGACCCGCAACGAGGACGTGGAGATCGAGGAGGACGAGAGCGAGAACCTCATCCAGGCGCTCGAGGCCGAGCTGCTGCGGCGCCGCTTCGGCCCGCCCATCCGCCTCGAGATCACGGACGACATGGACGAGGTCACGATGGACCTCCTCGTGCGCGAGCTCGAGATCACCGACCAGGAGATCTACCGCCTGCCCGGGCCGCTCGATCTGCGCGGCCTGTTCGACCTGTCGCGCATCGACCGACCCGATCTCCGCTACCCGCCGCATCTGCCCACCACCGCTGTCGCCTTCCAGCCCACCGGGAGCAATACGCGGGCCGACATATTCAAGGCGATCCGCAAGTCGGACGTGCTCGTGCACCACCCGTACGAGTCGTTCACCACCAGCGTCGTGGCGTTCCTCGAGCAGGCGGCGCGCGACCCGCACGTGCTGGCCATCAAGCAGACGCTCTATCGCACCTCGGGTGACAGCCCGATCGTCGAGGCGCTGATCAACGCCGCCGAGTCCGGCAAGCAGGTGCTGGCGCTGGTCGAGGTCAAGGCCCGCTTCGACGAGGCCAACAACATCGTCTGGGCGCGCAAGCTCGAGAAGGCGGGAGTCCACGTCGTCTACGGCCTCGTCGGACTCAAGACCCACTGCAAGCTCGCCCTCGTCATCCGCGAGGAGGACGGCGTGCTGCGCCACTACTCGCACATCGGCACGGGCAACTACAACCCGAAGACCAGCCGCATCTACGAGGACTTCGGGCTGTTCACCACCGACGCCCAGGTGGGCAAGGATCTCACGCGTCTGTTCAACGAGCTCAGCGGCTACGCGATCGAGAAGAAGTTCAAGCGTCTGCTCGTGGCGCCGCTTCACCTGCGCAAGGGACTGGTGCGCCAGATCGACCACGAGCGCCGCAATGCCGAGGACGGCAAGCCCGCCGGCATCCGCATCAAGGTGAACTCGATGGTCGACGAAGAGGTCATCGACGCTCTGTACCGCGCCAGCGCCGCCGGCGTGAAGGTCGACGTGTGGGTCCGAGGGATCTGCAGCCTGCGCACCGACCTCGAGGGCATCAGCGACAACATCACCGTCCGCAGCATCCTCGGCCGCTACCTCGAGCACTCGCGCATCTTCGCATTCCACAACGACGGCGACGCCCAGGTCTACATCGGCAGCGCCGACATGATGCATCGCAACCTCGACCGCCGCGTCGAGGCGCTGGTGCGCGTCACCGACCCCGTCCATATGAAGGATCTGCTCGATTTCTTCGATCTCGCCATGGACCCGGGAACCACGTCGTGGCACCTCGGAGCCGACGGCGTCTGGACCCGCCACGCCGAGGATGCCGCAGGCAAGCCCCTCGTCGACCTGCAGGACAAGACCATGGGGTTGATCCAGCGGCGTCGTCGAGCACGGGCGGTTCGATGAGCGCGCACACGAGCACCCAGACCGCGCGGTCGAAATGGACGGACAAAGCCGTGTATGCGGCCGGCGCGGTCGTGTGGAGGCTCATCGACGGCAAGCTGCGCATCCTCCTGATCCATCGCACGAAGTACCGCGATGTCACGCTCCCCAAGGGCAAGGTGGATCCCGGCGAGATGCTCGCCGAGACCGCGGTGCGCGAGGTGCATGAGGAGACCGGCATCCGCGTCTCCCTCGGCGTGCCCGTCGGCGTCAGTCGATACCACCTGCCGTCGAGCAAGCAGAAGGTCGTGCACTACTGGGCGGCCGAGGCGACGGCCGACGCGATCCGCGCCTCGACCTTCGTGCCCAATCGCGAGATCGCCGCCCTCGAATGGGTGAGCGTCAAGAAGGCCCGCGCCCGACTGAGCTACCCCGTTGACATCGAGATCCTCGACTTCTTCACGCAGCTCGTCGACGACGGCGTGCTGCGCACCTTCCCGATCATCGCTCTGCGTCATGCGAAGGCACTCTCGCGCTCGGACTGGGACGGCGCGGATGCCGCACGGCCTCTGACAGACCGCGGCGAGCAGCAGGCGAAGTCGATCGTCGGTCCGCTGCGGGCCTTCGGTGTGCGCAAGATCATCACGAGCGATGCCGTGCGCTGCATGCAGACCGTGGCGCCCCTCGCGAAAGCCCTCGACCGCAAGACCGTCACCACTCCGAAGATCAGCCAGGATGCGTGGGAGGACGGCGACGACGATCTGCGTTCCGTGGTCGGCCGGCGCGTGCGCTCCGGCAAGCCCGCCGTGCTGTGCAGCCATGGCCCGGTCCTCCCCGGAATCCTGACGGAGATCGCGCTGGCAACCGGCACCGTCCGCGGCTCGTACGTGAGCAGCGCAGCCGATCTCGAACCGGCCGCCTTCTCGGTCGTCCACCTCTCGGCGTCGAATCCGGGGTCGGGGATCATCGCGATCGAGACGCACATCCCCAAGGCGTGACACCGACCGGCTCGCGCCGCGAGCCGTGGGAAGGCCGCACCCGGTTCCGGGTGCGGCCTTCCACATGCCCCAGAGAGACGCGTGCCGTTCACCTCCCGTTCACCTGCGCGGGAGAGTCTCGTTAACCGCCGCACATAGCGTCACTGTGTGCCCTGCACCGGGCCCCACCCATCAAAGATCGAAGGATCCACAGTGAAGATCTCCCGAATCGCACGTATCGGCGCCGTCGGCGCCGTTGCCGCTCTCGCACTCGCCGGCTGTGCCGCGAACGAAGGCGGAACCGGCGGCTCCACCGACGCCCCGAGCGAGTCCACGCTCTCCGGCACGATCGAGGCCACCGGCGCCTCCTCGCAGGAGGCCGCGCAGCAGTCCTGGGTCGCCGCATTCCAGACCGCCAACCCCGACACGACGGTGAACTACACCGCCACCGGTTCGGGCACCGGCCGCGAGAACTTCATCGCCGGCTCCTCGAACTTCATCGGCTCCGACCGCGCGTTCGACGCCGACGAGCTCGCCGCAGGCGGCTTCGGCTCCTGCACCTCCGACGACATCGTCGAGATCCCCGTCTACATCTCGCCCGTCGCCGTCGCGTTCAACCTCGAGGGCATCGACGAGCTGAACCTCGACGGCCAGACCATCGCGAAGATCTTCTCCGGCGCCATCACCAACTGGAACGACGCCGCCATCGCCTCGCAGAACGAGGGCGTGGAGCTTCCCGACCAGGCGATCGTCCCCGTGCACCGCGCAGACGCGTCGGGCACGCAGGAGACCTTCACCAAGTACCTCAGCGCCGTCGCCCCCGACGTGTGGACCTACGAGGCCAGCGACGAGTGGCCGCTGTCGACCGGTGAGGCCGGCGACGGCACCTCGGGCGTCGTCGACGCGATCACCAACGGTGTCGGCTACATCGGCTTCGCCGACGCATCGCGCACCGCTGACCTGGGCCAGGTCGCCGTCGAGGTCGAGGGCGAGTACGTCGCGTACTCCGCCGAGGCAGCCGCAGCGCTCGTCGAGGCATCCCCGCTCGAGGAGGGTCGCTCCGACCACGACCTCGCGTACGCCGTCGACCCGGCCGCAGCGCCCGCCGGCTCGTACCCGATCGCACTCGTCTCGTACCTCATCGGCTGCGTCGAGTACGACGACGCCGAGACCGCCGGTCTCGTGAAGGCGTACTTCCAGTACGTCGCGTCGGCCGAGGGCCAGGACGCTGCAGCAGAGGCCGCGGGCAGCGCCCCGATCTCGGACAGCCTGCGCGAGCAGATCAACACGGCGATCGACGCGATCGTCACGGAGTGATCGACGGCTCAGCACACCGCTGAGCCCCGGTCCCGACGCCCCCGTGGTGTCGGTCGTAGGACTCGACCGACACCGCGGGGGCACCCGCATGAAAACCCCGAACGTCCCTCAGAGCCTGGAGTCGCTCCGATGACCACAACCTCAACGGGTCCCGATACCACCCGTTCCACCGGGACGCGCACCGCTCCCCGCCGCCGCGGCGACCTCGTCTTCTCGGGCACCGCGCTGGCGGCGGGAATCGTCATCCTCGTCACCCTCGCCGCGGTGGCCGTCTTCCTCATCGTGCAGGCGATCCCCGCACTGTCGTCCGACACCTCCAACAACCACATCCTCGAAGGGCAGTCGTTCCTGTCGTGGGTGTGGCCGTTCGTCTTCGGAACGCTGTGGTCGAGCTTCATCGCCCTCGTCATCGCCGCCCCGATCGCCATCGGCATCGCGCTCTTCATCTCGCACTACGCCCCTCGCCGCCTCGCCGGCGTCCTCGGCTACATCATCGACCTGCTGGCCGCCGTGCCCTCGGTCGTCTTCGGTCTCTGGGGAGCGCTCACCTTCGCGCCGATGCTCGTGCCCTTCTACAAGTGGCTGAACACGAACCTCGGGTTCATCCCGCTCTTCAGCGGAACGCCCTCCGGAACCGGCAAGACGATCCTCACCGCCTCCCTGGTGCTCGCGGTGATGATCCTGCCGATCATGACCGCGATCTGCCGCGAGGTCTTCCTGCAGACGCCGAAGCTTCACGAAGAGGCGGCCCTCGCGCTGGGAGCCACCCGCTGGGAGATGGTCCGGATGGCCGTGCTCCCCTTCGCACGCAGCGGAATGGTGTCGGGCGCGATGCTCGGTCTCGGTCGCGCACTCGGCGAGACGATGGCAGTGACCCTCGTGCTCTCGCCGCTCGGCATCGTCACCTTCAACCTGATCAACCCGGAGAACCCCACGACGATCCCTGCGATCATCGCGCTGCGGTTCCCCGAGGCCCACGACGAAGGTGTCAACACGCTGATCGCCGCGGGTCTGATCCTCTTCATCGTCACCTTCGCGGTCAACTTCGTGGCCCGCTGGATCGTCTCGCGCCGCGCCGAGTTCTCGGGAGCCAACTGACATGACCGCCACTCTCACGCCCTCGCCGTCGCCCGCGTCCGTCGTCGCCCCGACGCACATCACCTCGGCCGGCCACCTGCCCAAGTGGGCCCCGTGGGCACTGCTGCTGGTCGCATTCGTCGTGTCGGCGACGATCTTCGCCTTCATGAACGTGGGCAACGACCCCGCCGACTTCAACATCGCGCTGACGCTCGTCGTCGGCCTGCTGTTCTACATGGTGCTCATCATGGTGATCTCCACCGTGGTCGAGAGCCGTCGCCACGCGATCGACCGTCTCATGACGGCGCTGGTCTCCGGCGCCTTCGTGGTCGCGCTCCTGCCCCTGATCTCGCTGCTCTACACCGTGGTCGTCAACGGCCTCATGCGGTTCGACGGAGAGTTCTTCAGCTTCTCGATGCGCAACATCGTCGGCGAGGGCGGCGGCGCGGTGCACGCCATCTGGGGCACGCTGCTCATCACCCTCGGCGCGACGATCATCTCGGTGCCGATCGGCCTGATGACCTCGATCTACCTCGTCGAGTACGGCGAAGGCCGCAAGCTCGCTCGCGGCATCACCTTCCTCGTCGACGTCATGACCGGCATCCCGTCGATCGTCGCAGGTCTCTTCATCTACTCGGTCTTCTCGATCATCGTCGGACCGGGCACGCGAATGGGCATCATGGGTTCGCTCGCGCTCTCGGTGCTGATGATCCCGGTCGTCGTGCGCGGCTCGGAAGAGCTGCTGCGCATCGTGCCGAACGAGCTCCGCGAGGCGGCCTACGCACTCGGCGTGCCGAAGTGGCTCACCATCCTCAAGGTCGTGCTGCCCACCGCGATCGCCGGAATCCTGACGAGCATCATGCTGGCCATCTCCCGAGTGATCGGCGAGACCGCCCCGCTGCTGCTCACCGTCGGAATCGTGCAGGGCATGAACCTGAACATGTTCAGCGGCCAGATGGCCACACTGCCGGTGTTCTCGTACATGCAGGCCAAATACCCCGGCATCCCCGTCGATGCCTACCTCGAGCGTGCCTGGGCAGCCGCCCTCACCCTGATCGTCATCGTGATGGTGCTGAACCTCCTGGCTCGCGTCATCGCCAAGGTGTTCGCCCCCAAGATCAACGGCCGCTGAGCCGTCATACCCGACTGAAGAAGAAGAAGGATTTCACGTGTCCAAGAGCATCGAAGTCAACGACCTCAACGTCTACTACAGCGACTTCCTCGCGGTCGAAGGCGTCAGCATCGACATCAAGCCCAACACCGTCACGGCCTTCATCGGCCCCTCGGGCTGCGGCAAGTCCACGTTCCTGCGCACCCTGAACCGCATGCATGAGGTCATCCCCGGCGCGCGCGTCGAGGGCGAGGTGCTGATCGACGGCAAGAACCTCTACGGCACCGGGGTCGATCCCGTGCTCGTGCGCCGCCAGGTCGGCATGGTCTTCCAGCGCCCGAACCCGTTCCCGACCATGTCGATCAAGGAGAATGTGCTCGCGGGCGTCAAGCTCAACAACACGCGCATGGCCAAGAGCGACCAGGATGCCCTGGTCGAGAAGTCGCTGCGTGGGGCGAACCTCTGGAACGAGGTCAAGGACCGCCTCGACCGCCCGGGCTCCGGCCTGTCCGGCGGTCAGCAGCAGCGTCTCTGCATCGCGCGTGCCATCGCCGTCTCCCCCGACGTGATCCTCATGGACGAGCCCTGCTCGGCGCTCGACCCGATCTCGACCTTCGCGATCGAGGAGCTCATCGCCGAGATCAAGACCCAGTACACGGTCGTCATCGTGACGCACAACATGCAGCAGGCGAGCCGCGTGTCCGACAAGACGGCGTTCTTCAACATCGCGGGCACCGGCAAGCCGGGCAAGCTCATCGAGTACGACGACACCCGCACGATGTTCACCACTCCGTCTGTCCAGGCCACCGAGGACTACGTCTCGGGTCGCTTCGGATAAGCATCCGCCTCAGCTTCGACCCGGGCGCCCGTTCTTCGCGGGCACAGTTTCGGAGCTGCTGGTCCGAAACGCCGTGTGACCCTCTGGTCCCACGGCGTTTCGTCGTTATAGTCCGAATCGGTGCCCGGGGCCAGACCGCGGCACTCATCCTGCGGAGACGAGCCAGGACGAATTGCGTCCACAGATGCCGTCATCATGGTCGAGAACGAGCATCGGGATCGCGGATGCTCCTCTGATGTGCAGCTCATCATCGATCGAGATCTGGACCTGGCGCGACCTTCGGGCGAGAAGCTCACGCCGGGCTCTCGACGCTCGCGTGCGGCGCGGGCAGCTCCGTCGAATCCGACGGGGGGTCTACGCTGCCGACACGGCCTGCGCGAGCGCCGTCGAGGCTGCTGAGCATGGAGGCTCTCTGGGATGCGCCAGCGCAGCACGGCACCTCGGCATCTGGGTTCTCGAGGATCCAGCTCTGCACGTCTGGCTTCGCGCAGACAGACACCATCACCCAGGCGTCAGCCGTGAGTGCACCTGCATCCGTCATTGGGATTCAGGCGCTTCCTCGCGAACGTTCGGGCTCCCTTCGGCACCTCGGATACTGCTGCAGATGCTCCACTGCCGCGGCGGCGAGGCGTTCTTCGTCGCGCTCGAGTCCGCGCGCCGCCTCGGCCTGATCGACGGCGATGGGCTGCGATGGCTGCGGCTGCACGTCGATGCCTTTGGACGAGACCTGATCGACTTCTCCCGCGCGGATGCCGACAGCGGCCTGGAGTCACTCGTTCGGCTGCGACTCCGCAAGTACGGATGGTTCGTCCGCTGCCAAGTGCGGTTCGTCGCGAGCGGCATCGTCGATCTCATGATCGATGATTGGCTTCTCATCGAGACGGATGGCAAGGCGAATCATGAGGGACAGTCGCATCGACACCGCGATCTCACCCGGGACGCCACGGCCGCAGCGTGGGGGCACGCCACACTTCGGTTCGACTATGCGATGGTCATACATGACTGGGATCTCGTCGAGCGAGCGATTGTCGGAATGATGGCGCTCAGGCCCTGATCATTCTCGGATCAGCGCCCCATTTACGGGCACAACTTCGGATGCCGGTCGACGACGCGCCGATCCGGGTGACTGCGCGCGGCGGGTCGGTCGAGAGCTCCGAAGTTGTGCCCGTAGCGGGCGGTCGGGCCAAGCGGACGGGTCCTCAGTCGCGGGGCGAGAGGAGGTAGTCGTTCAGCTCGGCCGTCAGGGCGTGATCGACCGGGATGTCGACTCCGTCGACGGCGGTGATCGGGGCGGCGAGGCGAACGCTCGAGACCAGCCATGCGGCGTCAGCCCGGGGAAGGTCGGATGCCGGCACTCGGCTGTATTCTGCGACGAGCCCCTTCCCGGCCAGGTAGTCGTAGACGCTCAGCTGCGTCGTGCCGTGCAGGATGCCGCCGTTCGGGGCCGGTGTCACGAAGCGATCCCCGACACGCAGGATCAGCGACGCGGTCGGCGCCTCGAGCACGAAGCCGTCACGCGACAGGAAGATGGCGTCGTCGGCTCCTCGTCGATGCGCCTCGCGAAGCGCCGCCATGTTCACGGCGTAGGAGAGCGTCTTGGCGCCCAGCAGCAGCCACGGTGCTTTCTCGGCCACGTCGAGGTCGTATCCGCGGTCGAGGGTGACGACGCGGATTCCCTGCTCCCGCACAGTCGAGAAGTCGGATGCCGGCGCCGCGGTGACCCAGGCCGTCGGCGTGGGGCCGTGCTCGACGCCTCGGCTGAGGATGAGCTTGATGACGTACTCGCCCTGCTCGCAATGTGCGGCGGCCCGCTCGATCGCCTGGTGCCACTGCGCCTGGTTGGGAAGCGGCAGATCGCACAGCTGCGCCGAGTGAGCCAACCGCTCGAGATGCGGCACGACCTCCTGCGCATGACCGTCGATCACGCCGATCGACTCGAACACTCCGTCGCCGCGCTGCGTGCTCAGCTCCCCCACGCTGAGCGCGGGAGCGGCCGCATCGACGAGAGTGAAAGTCTCTGCGAAGTCGGAACGGTCGACGTCAGCCGCCGCAGGATCGATCATCAGAGCAAAGCGCCGTGTCATGATCCGAGCCTAGGGCCCCGGGAATAGCTGCAGCATGATCTTGTTACAATGGAGTGGCCGGGCCGCATAACCCCGGGCTCCAATTTTTGCCGCTGCGAGCGGCCTTCCGCCGAGAGGCGTTTTTGCGGCCCGGTCTTTTCATGCCGGGGCCGGGGTTGTGCCCGTCGCGAGTCCGCGAGGGCGCGCACTCACCCGGACCCGTCCGCTCAGGCGAGGGCTCCGGAACGCCACAGCACAGCGGAGGCCGACAGATCCTGCGCATAGCTGCTCAGCCGCAGAGCGCGGGTGGTGAGCTCACTGGCGCGCGACGGCTCGGTCGGCTCGTAGTCGTCCGCCGTGTGCGTCGCTCCCGAGGCCTGGACCCGGCAGAACGCCGCCGCCCGGTCCAGGGCGACCGCGAAGTCCCCCCGGAACGCGCCACGGAGAATCGTGTCGATCAGCGCGACGAGCTCATCGGGGTTCGCCGGCACCGGCGCCCCGGCGATCACGGCATCCACCGACGCCAGTTCCACCCTGCCGCGCTCGTAGAGCAGGGCAGCGGTCTGCGGGTCGCCGTGGATGGCCAGCTGCAGGATGTAGAGCCGCCAGAGGGCACCCGGCAGGGTGCGGGACGGTGCCTTCGACCAGAGCTCGGCGATCTCGTCGATGCCGTGCTCATCGGTGAAGGCGACGAGTCTGTCAGCGCTCACACCGCTCTCGTCGGCACGGACACGGGTCAGCAGAGCGGATGCCGTCGCGTGCGCGATGCGCGTCTCCTCGGCGGGATCGTGACTGCCGACGATGTTGTCGAAGGCGCTGGTGGGCCGGCGCACCGGACGGGAGAACTGCTCAGGCATCAGTCCAGGGTACGCGCGATCCGGGAGGTCAGGCTGTCGGAATCACGACGACGGGGTCGGTCGTCGGCAGGCCGGAGGGCGAACCGCCGTCCTGCTCCACCGTGACCGCGATCACGTCGCCCGCCTGCATCTCTCCGGCGAGCACTGCCGTCGCTTCGCCGTCTTCGGCCGCGAACACGCCTGCCGGCACCGGGGTGTCGCCTCGGACGTACCAGAGCTCGTAGGTCTCCCCCTCGGCGAGCGACGGGATGCCGTCGGTCACGAGCACGGACTTGCCGAGAGACGCCGACCAGTGCGCGGTCGCCGTGCCACCGCTCTCGAGAGAGACGCTGGCCTGCTGAGCATCATCGGCCGACTGGATGTCCTCGAGAGCGACGACGCTGGCCGGACGGTTGATGTACGTGTTGATCGCGACAGCGCCCGCTCCCACACCGACGAGCAGTGCGAGGCACGCGGCGAGCGCGAAGAGGAAGCGGAGGCGGTGTGCCGGAGCCTTCGGCGCGGCTTCCCCACCGAGAGCGGTCGGAGCGGAGTCCTCCGCAGGCGCGGCATCCGACGTCTCGTCCGCCAGGGTGTCAGGGGTCGAATCGGCGAACACGATGTCGCCGTTCTGCGGTGTCTCCGCGATCCGTGCGAGCAGCGTCGCGCGGATGTCGGGCGACGGAACCACCGGAGCTGCGCCGTCGGCGAGGAATCCTGCGCTGTCGGCATCCGCATCGACGATGCTCTGCCACTCGGGATGCGCTGCGAGAGCGGCGTGATAGCGCTGCTGGTCATCGGGCGACAGCGCGTCGAGTGCCGCTCCTGCCGCGAGTTCTGCGAATTCCTGCTCGTTCATGCCGTCACCCCCATAGCTGTCCTCAGACGCGAGAGCCCATCTCGCATCCGTGTCTTGATCGTCCCCAGCGGTGCCCCGACGAGCACTGCCACTTCGTTTTGACTGTAACCGCCGTAGTAGGCCAGGACGAGAGCTTCGCGCTGAGCCTCAGGAAGGCCCGAGAGTGCGTGAACGACCTTCTCGCCCTCGATGCCCAGCTCCACCGTCTCCGCGACACTGTCGTGCGCGACTCCGATATCCCTGAACCCGGCTCGCACGTCTCGGTCCGCACTGGACTGGGACGCCCGAACCCGGTCGACCGCACGACGGTGCGCGATCGTCATCACCCAGGTTCTTCCCTGTCCCTTGTTCGGAGCGAACTTCGTAGCGGATTGCCAGATCTCCAAGAAGACTTCCTGAAGCACCTCTTCGCTCTGCGAGCGATTGACGAGAACCCTGAGAATGAGGCCGAAGACACGGGACGACAGACTGTCGTAGAGCTCCGCGAACGCGCGCTGATCGCCGCCGCCGATGCGCAGAAGCAGGTCAGCGACAGCATCCCGAGCCGTACCGTCTTCCGGTACGTCCATTCCGTCGATGACCATCTCTAACAGCATGCCGCATCCACCCCGCTTTCCCGTGCAGCCGCCACCCGAAAGTGACGGAAATGAGTCCTCTTAAGTGCGGTTCGTCGAATGATGTTCGCGGCCGACCCCCGGAACGGATTGGATTCGACGACTCGAAAAAAACTTTGCGATTTCTCCCATCCGATCCCGACGGGGCTCCGAACGACTGTCAACGCCACGGAGAGGCCGTGGCAGTGTTCTGAAGGAGCTTGAGATGTTCAGCACCAAGAAGAAGGTCACCGCAGCCATCACCCTCGGCCTTGCGAGCGCATTCCTGCTCTCCGCATGTTCCATGGGCGGCACCACCGAAGAGCCGGCAGAGTCGACGGCCCCCGAGTCGTCCGAGACGATGGCTCCCGAGACCGAGACGATGGACCCGGCCGCCAACCTGGTCGGCCCCGGCTGCGCCGCATACGCAGAGGCTGTGCCGGACGGCGCAGGCTCCGTCGAGGGCATGGCTCTCGACCCGGTCGCCACCGCCGCATCGAACAACCCGCTGCTCACCACGCTGGTGGCGGCAGTCAGCGGACAGCTGAACCCCGACGTCAACCTCGTCGACACGCTCAACGGCGACGAGTTCACCGTCTTCGCTCCGGTCGATGACGCCTTCGCGAAGATCGACCCGGCCACCATCGAGGCTCTCAAGACGGACAGCGCCACGCTGAGCTCGATTCTGACGTACCACGTGATCCCCGGACAGCTGACCCCCGATGAGATCGTCGGAACGCACGCCACCGTGCAGGGTGCAGACGTCGAGGTCACCGGCAGCGGCGACGACCTGATGGTCAACGACGCGACCGTCATCTGCGGTGGAGTCCAGACCGCGAACGCCACCGTGTACCTCGTGGACACGGTTCTGATGCCCCCGGCCGAGTAAGGCCCGGGAACGCCGAGGCGGACACTCGGTAGGCCATCTCACCTCTCGGGGGAGGTCGGTGGGATGGTGCAAGGAGCCGCTGACGACATCGTCGTCAGCGGCTCCTTCTTTGCGCCCTAGACTGGAGGGGCGGGCCTCTAGCTCAGTTGGCAGAGCATCGGACTTTTAATCCGCGGGTCGTGGGTTCGAGCCCCACGGGGCCCACCGTTATCACCGTCGGCCGGATCCGGCCACCCCCTTCACCGCATCCGCATCCTGCGCGAGAGTCGTGGCGTCCCCATCCGGGACATCCACCCCACGAAAGGACGCATCATGGCGACTCTCACCGACAGCCGAGTGGCATTCCTCGCGACAGACGGATTCGAGGACAGCGAGCTGACCAGTCCGTGGGAAGCGGTGCAGGGCGAGGGCGCGAGCGCCACGCTCATCGCACCGGACGGACAGCAGATCACCGGCAAGAACGGTCACGTGCAGCACGTCGACCTCACCTCCGAGAAGGCCACGGCCGACGAGTTCGACGCTCTCGTGCTTCCGGGCGGTGTCGTGAACGCCGACCACCTGCGGCTCGACAAGGCATCCATCGACCTCGCGCGCTCGTTCTTCGAGCAGCACAAGCCCGTCGCCGTCATCTGCCACGGCGCCTGGATCCTGATCGAGGCCGGCGTGGTCGACGGACGGACGCTGACCAGCTACCCGAGCCTCGCGACCGACCTCCGCAATGCCGGAGCCACCTGGGTCGACGAGGAGGTCGTGGTCGATGCGGGGCTCGTCTCGAGCCGCACGCCCGACGACCTTCCCGCGTTCAACGCGAAGCTGATCGAAGAGGTCGCTGAAGGCAAGCACGCCGAGCAGACCGCGTGATCTGAGCACCGGGCGGTCCGGTGTCAGGCGCCCGCGCGCGCCCGGTGACGCCGGACCGCCGCTCTGTTCGCACAGCGCACCGAGCAGAACCGCTGGCGGCCGTTGCGCGTCACATCGACGACCACGTTCGTGCAGGGCGAGGCCTCGCAGCGCCCGAGTCGATCCATGCCGCGGGTGACCAGGTGCAGCGAGGTTCCGACGGCGAAGATCGCACGGAGGACGTAGGGCAGAGACTGGACGTCGTCGCGGTAGTGCAGGTGCCAGCCTTCGCCGTCGTGGTTCGTGAGGCGAGGGTAGGCCGCCGCCCTGGCCATCTGCGCGTTGAGGATCTGCGCGCGGGCGTCCGGATCCCGTGCGTCGACGATCGTCAACCAGTCGTCGACCACTTCTCTCACGCGTGCGCGGTCGTCCGCCGCGGGTGGGAACGTCATCGTCATCCCCATCTCGAGTGTGCGCTCCTCGATGCCCGGACGGTCGGCGGGGAAGTCGTCGGCGAGGGATGCCGCGAGAAGCACCGCGTATTCTCCGTAAGGGTTGAGATGCATAAGGCCATTACATCACGCTGGAGTCATGACCTCCCTGCACACTCTGCCGATCCCTCACCAGACAGCGAGAATCCACGAGCACGCCTGGACCGCGGACTCCCGGCATCCGACCAGCGAGGGCGTCGTCGTGTACGTCCGCTGCGCTGAGTGCGGCACGCATCGCGTCGATCTCGAGACGCACCCGCAGCGGCCGGCGACGGCCCTCAGCGCCGAGTTCGCCCGGACCCGCCGAGACGAGACATCAGACCGTGACGATGTCTCCGTTGTGCGGCATCCACGGCTGCTGCCCTGACCGCTGGAAGGCCATCGGGATGCCGCGCGCATCCCGCTCCAGCGTGTCCGACACCTGCAGATGCAGGTGGGGCTCGGTGCTGTTGCCGGAGTTTCCGCAGTCGCCGATCCGATCACCCCGAACGACGAGATCGCCGACCCGCACGGTCATGCTGCCCGCACGCAGGTGCGCCAGCAGTACGAGTCCCCTGTCGCATCTGATGGCGACGTGATTGCCGGCGACAGCCCCCGCGCCCCGACGCACACGCGAGGGCTGGGTGAGGGCGTATCCGAGAAGGGCCCCCATCGAACGACGCGCGACGTGGTCGACCTCGCCGTCGTGGACGCCGACGACCTCTCCCGACACCGGCGAGAGGATCGAGAGGCCGAAGCCGATGAAGACCTCCGGGCTCTCAGTGCGGAGCAGGCTCCGGACCGTGCGAGGCGCGCTGCGCCCGTCCGCGCCCACCGGGACGAAGTCGATCGCATACGAGCTGCCGAACAGCGTGGTGCCGTGGCTCGGAACGCGGGACGCCGGGCTGTTCTGCACCAGCCATCGCCCCGTGAAGGGCAGGGACAGCATCACCGGCTCCGAGGGAGTCATTCCGTCAGCTCGATGAGCTTGCGCACGGTGCGCGCATTGCGTGCCGTCCCGGCGACGCCGAGCAGCCTATCGAGCACCGCCTTGGTGAGCTTGGTGGTGTGCACGCCGCCCTCGGCGTAGTCGATCCACAGATCGTCGTCGACGAGCGCTATCCGCTCCCCCGGCACGAGCCGCTCCTGCAGGGCGTCGACCGCACCTGCCGACGCGGGGCCCTCGAGGAACATGGCGTGCAGCAGATTCTCGGATGCCCCGGGGAACGGCTGCTTCGCGTGCGACCGCACGAGCTGGTCGTGCGTGCGATGGACGACGGGCGTATCGACGCCGAACTCGGTCGCGATCATCGCGCGCACGTCGGCGCAGACCGATCGCGGGTCACTCGGCTGCTGGCAGATGATGTTGCCGCTCGCGATGTAGGTCGAGACCTCCCCCAGCTCGGGCGCGATCAGTTCGCGCAGCCGCGCCATCGGCACCCTGTTGCGGCCCGAGACGTTGACGGCTCGCAGGAGCAGGACACTGCGGGTCACGCAGCGTCGCTCGCGATGAGCTCGGCGCCTGCGTGTGCGAGCTCTGCGAGGGCTGCCGTGCTCGGCTCCGGCGCGACACCCGCGATCAGGTCGGTGAGGATCCGGACGCGAACTCCGTGTGCGATCGCATCGAGAGCGGAGGCGCGCACGCAGTGGTCTGTGGCGATGCCGACGACGTCGGCCGTGATGACCCCGGCGGCGGTGAGGATCGCTCCGACCGTCTCCCCCGACTCGGTCGCGCCCTCGAACATCGAGTATGCCGGGCGACCCTGCCCTTTGTGCACATGGTGCGTGACGGCATCCGTCACCAGCAGGGGATCGTAATCCGCACCCGGCGTGCCCGCGACGCAGTGCACGGGCCAGGTGTCGACGAAATCCGGAACCTCCCCGAAGTGGCCGCCGTTGTCACCCTCGGCGTCGTGCCAATCGCGTGAGGCGACGATGACGTCGTACTCCGATGCATGCACCGCGAGGAAGTCCGAGACCGCGGATGCCACGTCGTCGCCGCCCGCCACGGCCAGCGCCCCGCCCTCGGTGAAGTCGTTCTGGACATCGACGATCAGAAGCGCTCTGCTCATGATCCGAGGGTACGCCGCCCCCGCGCGCCCGCCCAACCCCGGGAAACCAAAAGGCCCCGGGATGTTGTTCACATCACGGGGCCTGCTGGAGCCGCTTGTCAGAATCGAACTGACGACCTTTTCATTACGAGTGAAATGCTCTGCCGACTGAGCTAAAGCGGCGCGATCATCGATATTACCCGTTCCGGAGCCGCACCGCGAATCGAGCCGACATCACTCGCAGCGGACGTCGCTCTCGGGCACCACGTCGTCGAGCAGGAAGGCCTCCACAGTGCTGTCGACGCAGCTGCTGCCCTTGTTGTATCCGGTGTGCCCTTCGCCCACGCGGGTGATCAGCACGCCCTCTTCGAGCTGCTGAGCGAGCGACTCGGACCACTCGTACGGGGTCGCCGGGTCATTGGTCGTGCCGACCACGAGGATGGGGCCCGCGCCCTCGGCGTTGATCTCGCCCCGGGTGCCGGTCGGCGGATAAGGCCACACCGAGCAGGAGTCGGGTCCGTTCCAGTACGGAGCGATGGTCGGAGCTCCGTCCGCGATCTTCTTCTCGGTCGCCGCCTCGGCGGCAGGATCGTCCTCGACCGGGTAGTCCATGCAGTTGTACGCGCGGAACGCCTCGCTCGAGTTGTCGAGGTACGTGCCGTTCTCGCGACCGTTGTAGAAGTCGGCGAGGAAGAACGCCGTCGTCGGGTCGCCCTGCAGCGCCTCGTCGAGGGCCTGGGTGAGGTACTGCCAGCTGTCCGCCGAGTACAGTGCCGCGATGATGCCGGTCATCAGCGAGTCCGCACCGAGCATGCGTCCGTCGCCGTTCTCGAGCGGAGCGGCGTCGACACTCGCCAGCAGCGCACCGAGGTCGGCCATCGCTTCGTCGACCGTGCCGGTGAACGGGCACTCCCCCGAGTCGAGGCAGTCCTGCATGTAGGCGCGAAGGGCCGACTCGAATCCGAGCGCCTGGGTCGCGCCGACATCGAGGCCCGAGACGGCAGGGTCGATCGCGCCGTCGAGCACGAGGCGACCCGCCTTCTCGGGGTAGAGGTCGGCGTACGTCGCACCGAGGAAGGTGCCGTACGAGTAGCCCAGGTAGTTGAGCTGCTTGTCGCCCAGCACCGCACGGATCAGATCCATGTCACGCGCCGCGTTGATCGTCGTCACGTACGGCAGGATGCCGCCGCTGTTCGCCTCGCACGCGTCGGCGAACTCCTTGTGCGCATCGAGGAGCTCCGCCTCCCACTCGGCGCTCCCGCGCTTGCCCGCGGGGATCGAGTAGAGGTAGTCGTCCATGCCCGCAGCATCGAAGCACGTCACGGCCGTCGATTCGCCGACGCCGCGGGGATCGAAGCCGATCACGTCGTAGTTCTCGATGAGGGCGGCTCCGACGGCGAAGTCGAGGCTGTCGCGGATGAGTTCGACTCCACTGGCGCCGGGACCGCCCGGGTTGGTCAGCAGCGAGCCCTGAGCCGTTCCCGTCGCCTGGTGGCGCACGACGGAGAGGGTGATCTCTCCCTCCCCCGGGTTCTCCCAGTCGAGCGGCGCGGTCACGTCGGTGCAGTCGAAGCCCGTGCCGCATTCGCTCCAGGTGAGCGTCTGCCCGTAGAACGGCAGCAGGTCGTCGGCGACGCCCTCCGTGTCAGGAGCGTTGGTGGTCGACGGCTTCGGCTCGGCCTGCTCGGGGATCATCGAATACAGACACCCGGAGAGTGCGACCGATGCCGCGGCGAGGCCCGCGATCACAGCGACGGCACGTCGGATGCGGGAAGTCGGTCGATTGTTCACGGTGTCCTCCCGCTCGTGACAGTCACGAGCAAGCTCTCGAGGGCGAGCAGCGGTGCGACATTGCGCTCCAGCGACTGGCGTGTGTCGGCAAGGTGGTCGAGTACGACAAGAGTACGGGTCTCGGGCCAGGCCGCCGCGAGAGCAGCCAGATCCTCACGAAGCTCACGGTTGATCAGCTCGTCGTCCCTGCCGAACTGCAGCATCACGACGTCACGGAACAGCGACTGGAGATCGGTGAGCACCCTGTCGATCCCGTCGCGCAGACTTCGGGTCGCGCGCTTCTTCTGATCGTCTTCCAGGGCTGAGATCTGCGCTCGCAGGGCGGGCGGGACAGCCTGCCCCTCGGCGATCCCGACGGTGCGGAGCAGGGAGGCGCGCTCGGCCGCATCGCGCTCGGCCGTGAGCGCCTTGGCGTCGTCCGTGGCCGCCTGGATGATGCGCCCGGCCACCTCGACGGCGTCGTTGACACCGCGAACTCCCAGCACCGACCTCAGGGTCTCGTCGCGGCGGCGACGGGCGGATTCGTCGGTGGCCAGACGCTGGGCCATGCCGATGTGACGCTGAGCGTGGCGGGCGGCCTGCTCGGCGATGGCTTCATCGACCCCCGTGCGGAGGGTGATCAGACGTGCCACGTCTGCGACGTCGGGCTCACGCAGTCGCAGCGAGCGGACGCGGGAGCGGATCGTCGGCAGCAGGTCGGCTTCGCTCGGTGCGCAGAGGATCCAGACGGTCTGCTCGGGCGGCTCCTCGAGCGCCTTCAGGAGCACGTTGGAAGTTCGCTCGACCATGCGGTCGGCATCTTCGACCACGATCACGCGGTAGCGGCCCGCAGAGGGCGCGAAATACGAGCGCTCGACGAGCGCACGGGCCTCCGCGATCGTGATGATGACCTTGTCGGTGCGCAGGGCGGTCACATCGGGATGCGTTCCCGCGAGAACCTGACGCATGGCAGCCTCGTCGTCCGGGTGATCCGCGACGAGCGCCGCGGCGAAGGCATGCGCGAGGGTGGATCGTCCCGACCCGGGAGGACCCGTGATCAGCCAGGCGTGCGAGAGCGCGGACGGATCGGATGCGGCATTGCGCAGCGTGTCGACCGCGGCATCCTGCCCCCACACGTCGGCCCACGGGAAAGGGGCGGCGACAGTCTGGGGCATGCCCTCAGCCTAATCGGGAGCACCGACGTACGCGGCACCGCCGGACGATGTACGCGGCACCGCCGGGCGATGTACGCGGCACCGACCGGGTGAAGCCCTGGCCATGACGTGGTCGGGCGCACCGCCGGGCGGATCAGCCGATGAGCGTCGAGACCCGATCGCGGATCTGCTCGGCGATGTTCTCCGGAGTCGCGGCGGCATCGAGAACCAGGAACCGCTCCGGTTCGGCCTGGGCCAGGGCGAGGTACGCGTCACGGACGCGGGCATGGAACTCGGTCTTCTCGGCTTCGAGCCGGTCGAACGGCTTGTCGGCGGAGTCGAGTCGCACGCGCGCCGACTCGGGATCGAGGTCGAGCAGCACGGTGAGATCGGGAAGCGCTCCCTCGGCTGCCCAGAGCGACAGGTCGCGGATCTCGTCGCCGTCCAACACACGCCCCGCGCCCTGATAGGCGACGGACGAGTCGAGGTAGCGGTCCTGCAGCACGACCTCGCCGCGGGCGAGCGCCGGTCGAACGACGGTCGCGACGTGGTGCGCGCGATCGGCCGCGTAGAGCAGAGCCTCTGCCCGCGGGGCGATGTCGCCGCGATGGTGGAGCACGATGTCGCGGATCAGCTGGCCGACCTCCGACCCACCCGGCTCACGGGTGCGCACGACCGTCCGCCCCGCATCCGTCAGCCACTGCCCGAGCAGGTTCGACTGCGTGGTCTTCCCCGATCCGTCTCCGCCTTCGAGCGTGATCCAGACTCCGGAGTCAGACGTCACGAACCGGCCTTCTTCGCGGCGTTAGCGGCACGGGTGGCAGCCGCCTTCTTGGCGGCTGCGGACCGAGCGGCTGCCTTCTCCGCATCGGTCGCGGTCGCCTTCTTCGCGGGCGCCTTCTTCGCGGGCGCCTTCTTGGCCGCGGGCTTCTTCGCGGCGGGCTTCTTCGCCGCGGGCTTCTTGGCCGCACCGCGTTTGGGCGCCGGCCCCTTGGCTCGCTTGTCTGCCAGCATCTGCACCGCGGTCTCGAAGGTGATGTCCTCGACCTTCTGGCCCCGGGGAATCGTGACGTTGGTCTCCCCATCGGTGACGTAGGCGCCGAAGCGTCCGTCGCGGATGCGGATCGGCTTGCCGCTCACGGGATCTGCCTCGAACTCGGCGAGCGCGCTGGATGCTCGGCGCGATCCGGCACCGTACTTCGGCTGCGAATAGATCTCGAGGGCCTTCTCGAGGGTCACATCGAAGATCTGCGATTCGCTCTCGAGCGAGCGCGAGTCGGTGCCCTTCTTCAGGTAGGGCCCGAACCGGCCGTTCTGCGCGGTGATCTCCTCGCCGCTCTCCGGGTCGGCTCCCACGACGCGCGGCAGGCTGAGAAGCTGCAGCGCCGTGTCGAGATCGATCGTGTCGACCGACATCGAACGGAACAGCGAAGCGGTGCGCGGCTTCGGCGCGGCATCCTTCTTCGCCCCACGCTTGGGCTTGGGCGCCTCGACGACCTCGCCGGTGGCCTCGTCGACCGCCGCATCTTCAGAGACGGGGTCGTTCTCCTGAACGTAGGGCCCGAATCGGCCGTCCTTGACGACGACGATCTTGCCGTTGTCCGGGTTCGTGCCGAGCACGCGGTCGCCGGCGACCGGCGCATCGATGAGCTCCTGCGCCTTGGCCTCGGTCAGCTCGTCAGGAGCGAGGTCTTCGGGAACGTTGACGATGCGCGGCTTCTCGTCCGGAGCGTCGGGGTTCGCGACCTCGAGGTAGGGTCCGTACTTGCCGAATCGCAGGGTGGCGGTCTCGGTGATCGGCGTGGAGTTGAGCGCACGTGCGTCGATCTCGCCGAGGTTGTCGACGGTCTGGCGCAGTCCGACGTGCGAATCCGAGCCGTAGTAGAAGGAACGCAACCATTCGACGCGCTTCTGCTCGCCACGGGCGATCGCGTCGAGGTCGTCTTCGAGAGCTGCGGTGAAGTCGTAGTCGATCAGGTCGGCGAAGTGCTCCTCGAGCAGGCGCACGACACTGAAGGCGAGCCACGTCGGCACGAGAGCCTGGCCGCGCTTGGTGGCGTAGCCGCGATCGATCACGGTGCCGATGATGCTCGCGAACGTCGAAGGGCGGCCGATGCCGTGCTCCTCGAGCGCCTTGACGAGCGATGCCTCGGTGAAGCGCGGCTTCGGGGTCGTGCGGTGCCCCTTCGCCTCGGCATCGGACATCCGCAGGTCATCGCCGACGGCGACCGCAGGGAGCGACTGGTTCTCGTCGGCGTCCTTGTCGTTGCGTTTCTCGTCGCGTCCCTCTTCGTACGCCTCGAGGAAGCCCTTGAAGGTGTAGACGGTGCCCGATGCGGTGAACTCGGCCTTCTGCCCACCGGCGTCGACCGCGATCGTGACGGTCGTGGTCTCGTACTTCGCGTCGGCCATCTGGCTGGCGACGGTGCGCTTCCAGATGAGGTCGTAGAGGCGGTGCTCCTCGCGGTCGAGTTCGGCGGCGACCGACTTCGGGGTGCGGAAGTTCTCACCCGACGGGCGGATGGCCTCGTGCGCCTCCTGGGCGTTCTTGCTCTTCGACTTGTAGACGCGCGGCTTGAGCGGCACGGCGCTGTCGCCGTACAACGCGACGGCCTGGCTGCGAGCGGCCTGCACCGCCTGAGTGCTCAGCGCCACCGAGTCGGTTCGCATATAGGTGATGTAGCCCTTTTCGTAGAGCCGCTGGGCGACGCTCATCGCCTGCTTGGCACTCATGGAGAGCTTTCGTCCGGCCTCCTGCTGCATGGTGGAGGTGGTGAACGGCGCGTATGGGCTGCGGGTGCCGGGCTTCGCCTCGACCTTGGTGACCGTGCCCGTGCCTGCGGCGTCGATCGCCAGCGCCAGGGCCGCCGCCTTCGCCTCGTCGAGGATGATGACGGCCTTCTTGAGCTTGCCGTCGTCGTCGAAGTCGGTGCCTCGGGCGAGCTGACCGCCGTCCACGCGGACCAGACGGACCTTGAATCCGGACGACGAGGACGCGAGCGCCTCGACGTCCCAGTACTCGGCGGACACGAACGCCATGCGCTCGCGCTCACGCTCGACGATCATGCGGGTGGCGGCGGACTGCACTCGGCCGGCAGACAGACCGGTCTTGACCTTGTACCAGAGCACGGGCGAGACATCCCACCCGTACAGTCGGTCGAGGATACGGCGGGTCTCCTGCGCGTCGACCAGGTCGGTGTCGAGCTCACGCGTGTTGCCGATGGCCGCTTGGATCGCGTCCTTGGTGATCTCGTGGAACACCATCCGCTTGACGGGGACCTTGGGCTTCAGCGTCTCGAGCAGGTGCCACGCGATGGCCTCGCCCTCGCGGTCCTCATCAGTGGCGAGCAGAAGCTCGTCGGCAGTCTTGAGCGCCCGCTTGAGTTCGGCGACGGTCTTCGTCTTGCGATCGGAGACCACGTAATAGGGGTCGAAGTCGTTGTCGACGTCGATCGAGTACTTTCCGTACGCCTGCTTGTCCGCGGCGGGGATGTCCTTCTTGTCTGCGAGGTCGCGAATATGGCCGACCGAGCTGAGCACCTCGTAGCCATCGCCGAGGTACCCCTGGATCGACCGCATCTTCGTCGGAGACTCGACGATGACGAGCTTCTTGCCTTCAGCCAAGGGAGCATCCTTTCTTCGAAGCACACCATACACACCGCCGTGATGGGTTGGTCACAGAGGTCGCCTGCATTTTCGCCGGAAAGTGCCTCGCGCCGCAGTCAGATCCCCTCGGGCGGCCCAGCACGGGCTCGGGAGACGGCAGCGAGTCCAGCGTACTTCGCCTTGACCTGCACGGTCGCCACGAAGCCGTCGACGGCGCATTCGGTGAGTGCTGCACCGGAGGCCGCGGCGACCCGCGCGGCGAGGGTGCACGGGTCGACCGTGACGACGACTGCGCCGCTGGCAGCGTCGGCCGCTGCCAGGGCCGCGGCGTCGGCAGCTCCCGCTGCGCGCTGCGCAGTGACTGCCGCGCCGCCGACGGCGGCGAGTCCGAATGACAGAGTCGCGCCGACCACCAGCACGCCGGCCGCGAGCACCGACCCCGCCATCAGTGCTCCACCTCCACCGTCGAGAACATCAGAGTCCTCCGGCGAGCGCGCAACTCGACGCGCGCACGCCCACCCTCACGAAGCCGCCGACGGTGAAGTCGGTCTCTGCGGACACGCACACGAGATCGCCCGACGTGCTGCTCGACATCGACGCACCGGGCACTGCAGCCGACACCGCATGTGCGGCGGCCCCCTCGTCTTCTCCTCTGCCGAGGAGCCGGGCCGCGTCAGCGGTCGCATCCTGCAGTGCCACTTGACGGGAGGCTGCGCCCAGAGCGCCGGCTCCGAGTAGGAGGACGAGCACGACAGCGGGAACCGCGAGCGCGAGCTCCGCAGTCACGGAGCCGCGCTCGCCTGCTTGGACGGAAGTCATCACGACACCGTCAGCGCCCGACGCACCAGGTCCGTGAGGATGCCACGCACCTCGTCTGACCTCATGATCACGACCAGGAGGCCGGCGAAGGCGACGGCCGCAGTCGTGCCAGGAATAAAACATACTTGAAGATTGTGCCGCGTTGCCAGGATCCATCTTGGGTCCGTACGTCCTAGTCCGCTCGTTGATCAGCCATACCGGGGTGCCGATTCTGGACCATCCAACGGATCTGTCTCCGAAAACATCCTTTCAACGAGATGAGTCTGAGCTGAGACATAAAGTGCAACTTCACGATTGCGACTGACGTTCGCGCTTCTCCTCCTCGTTCGGCCGCGCAAGGACTGAGCCTCTCGCGAGGTCGTGGTCGTGGCATCCGATGCGTCTGGCAGGATTGCGATTGGTGACGGCTGATTGGGGATGGCGTGGTTGACGTTGAGGGGCGTGCAGGAGCATCACCGCGCAGGTGGCGCTGGTGGCACTGGTGGGTGCTGGGCATCGGTCTGGTCGCCGTCACCGTCTTGATCTTCTTGTTCGTGGTTCCGAACTGGGGGGTGTTGTGCCGCGAGGTCGATAGCTGGTGGCGAGATGTTGGGAAATGGTGGCATGGCGATGGATGGCCGTGGATCAGTAACTGGTTGACGACGGCCGGATTCGGAGGTTTCGCAGCCGTGGTCGCCGCCTCTCTCGCGTTCACGGGGGCTCGTCATCAGGCACGCCTAAACTCCTGGTGGCAGCGGGCGGAGTGGGCTCTCAATCTCTACACGAAACCTGATGCAGAACCTCTCGAACGTCGTGCCGGAGCCGCTGCGGTTGAGGCCGTACAGCGCAGCAGGCTCGCCAAGAAGGACGAGAAGCGATTCCTGACCGAGGTCGCGACGGCGGTCACGTTCGATCCCAACGGGGACGGCATCGAGAACGACGACTGGTCTGCCGCGGCATCGGGATCTGATCCACAGCAGGGGCAGGAGACAGCCGAGCCCAGCGTCGGCACCGCAATTGGAGCGGACATGGGAGACGAGTCAGGCGGCGATGGCGGTGGCGAGCGTTCAAATCCGGGTGAGTCCGTATAGATATGGCTTTCTCGAGCTGAATGCTCGATACTTGAATCAAGAGATTTTGAAGGAGGTGCACACATGACCAAGGCAGAGCTTGAAAAGCGAGCAGGTCGGCCTGCGCCGACGGAAGCCGAGCGTCGGATCGCTGCCCGGATCGTTGTCGAAGGCAATAAGGCAACACGGACGAAGACTCCGAAGTGGATTCTGGAGTTGGCGAAGTCCGCCTGACCCCCTTCATGCAAGCCCCCTGATCCTTCGACCAGGGGGCTTCGCTATGGATGCGCCAAGCTAACCGGATCTTCAGCGTGAGCCAGTCGTCAAACGGCGACTTCTCGATCTGTCCGAGCTCTAGGGCTTCACGACCGACATCGGTATCGATGATGGCGCCGCGAGGGCGTGAACACTTGGGCGGACCGTGCTGGTGGCCAATGCGGGGTGCTCGCCCATTTGTGCACCCGCCTCAGCGTCGGCGACTGCTGCGAACACCCCGGGCGTGCGGCATCGACTACGCCGACCCTGTCCCCCCCCCCCCCCGAGCATTGAGCAGGCCGACCAGCGGCGTGAGCAGGAGCGTCAGCGCCCTCGCATAGGAACGGCAGGCGCGGGTGGGCCGCTACAGGGGACCGCACCGCGAGGCTGCGCTGGACGGGCATCACGCTGAACAAGACCAAACCCCTGAGGGCTAGCGAACAGGTGTGGATACGTCGATCCACTTTCACGCGCACCCGACCCGACTTCTAGGGCGTAGCCCTAGAAGAAGAGCCTTCGGCGAGGTGCCGCGGGTGGCAGTGGCTCCAGTTCAATTGCCTGAAGATCAGATGAGACCGGGGTTGATACCGACGCCCGGGGCCTTTACCTCGACATAGCCCATCACGACGCCGTCGATGCTGACCCCGAAGTCGGGGCGCACGCGCCGGTCGAAGTCGCTCACCTCGTCGTGCAGGACGGCAGGTCTGCCGAGCGCCTTGCCGATCGTGGAGATAAGCAGATCCAGAGGTGCGCGGATGGCGGCTTCTCGCTGACCGGTGCCGGCGAGCTTGGCAGCCGCAGCGGCTCCGAATGTGGAGACGGCGTCGTCCCAGATCTTAGGCGTGCTCATAGGCCAACTCTATTGGGCGCGAACTGTTCATCGTTCAGGAGAACTGCTGCGCTTACGCGGCGAGCGCTGCTGCGCGCAGTTCGTCCTTGATCTCGGTGACGAGGGCCTCGACGCCCGCGTCCCGAAGGGCAGTGATGAACCAGGCGCCGGGGGGCGCTGTAGGTATCGCGCAGCCGGTCTCGTCGGTGACAGCGAGCGTGAGCCTGATCAATTCGAGATTCTGGCACGCCCAGGTGGGCCTGAATGCGTCGGTCGTGGGCTTCCATAACGGGGCACCCATGAGAGTCCCGAGCCTGGGTCTCGACCAGGTCAACGCGGACGGCGCGAGTTTGTGCTGTCGGAGCTTAGAGCCTTCACAGGGGCACACAGTCGTGTCAGAGGTCAACTGCATTCAATCGCGATCTCTCCCGGCGTCTCCGACCCGAGGCGGAGGCCCCCGCCCTAGAGACCGATGACTCGAGCCTTCATCGCCGACGCCTGTTCCGCAGTGATCGCGCCGGAATGCTCGAGGGCCACGATGCGCTCGATCTGACTGGTGAGGTCAGCATCGTCGCTCAGCGATGGCGTCGCCGACTGTGCCGACGACGCTGCCTGTGACGAGCGAGCGTCTCGCTCCATTCCGTCCGCAATCGCATTGATCCGCTGAGCAATCGAGCGAGCAGATCCAACGCTCTGGACCGGGATGTTCATCGAGAACATCCAATCGCGCGAGCCGACGTGGAACTCGGCTTGTCGAGTGTCCGTCTTCTCCTTCTTCCCGAACGCCAGTGCGGGAAGAAGGGCGGTGCCCGGAAGCACCGACCCGATGAGACCAGCTGTCATCGATGGGCGTGACGTGACTTGGACCTGCCCGTCGAGGAACACCTGCGCCTGAGTGGACACGTCGATCGGACGCGCTTCCGCACCGCGATGAACACGGTCATCGAACACCGTAAGGTTCGGGGAGAAGTTCGCGGAGACGACGATCCCGACCACGGCGGGGACATGCGCTCCGAGCGATCGACGCAGTTCATCGAGCTGACTGGTCGCCAACTCGACGCCACCCCGGACCTTCTGCGCCTTGGACCACACCAATAGCGCAAGTGACATCGCGACTTCTGCAGAGTGATCCCCGCTCTCGATGACTGCCCCAATCTCCTCAACCTTGCGCGACAGCGCCCGGCGGAATACGTCCTCCACCGCTGCCGTCTTCTCAGCGCGCGTCACCTTGCCCGTCGACAGGGTTCGTCCAGTGGCTGTCTCGAACTCCCGCGCGAGGCGCCCTACAACGAGGGGAGATTGGGTGGCCAACTTTGAGGGCACACCGATGAGCATCGCTTTGCGACCCTCGCGGATGCGAATCCCGGTGGTCATCACTTCCAGCGTCGAAATGTCGTCCCACAGCACAACCCGCGGCCTATCCCCGACGAGCCCGCGGCCGAGCCAGGTGGTGCCCTCGAGGTGTACACCCTCGGGCCTAAGATCGATGATTACGCCGGACGCGGCGAACGGGAAGAGTCCGGCCTCTGGTTGAGGCTGCGGTGCTACAGGAGCCTCCATCGATTGCCTCGTCGACTGGTGGATGGGACCTGCGTCGATCCCGCTCGGAGATGTGACCTGTCGGTGCTGATCGAGCCACCGTGTGCCGTCCCAGTATGTTTCCCACTCTGGCCCATTGGCATACCAGCCCGCTTCAGCTCCACCCACGATGCTCCCCTTCGAGACCGCCCCAGTGACGGCATCCCTCAGCGAAAACCTACTAGTTCCGCGGTCGCACGCGCTCGAGATTGTTCACGTGGATCGTGGCGCGGGAAAAGGACGTCGACCGATCCGGAACTAGCAGACAGGTTCAGGTCCTCACCGGCGCGACTATCCATCCAGCCAGGAAGACTCCGCAACCATCTGGGTGAGCGTTGGCGCGGCGATGGGGACTAGATGCGCGAGCTTGTTTCGGGCATCTCGTAGGCTTATCGCCGTGGAGCGCAGGCGTGGTTCGGTATTACCGAATCGCACCGCGATGATGCGAGCGAGGAGCGCGACCTCGATGATTGAGGTGTCCTCCACCGAGCCCGGATATCTGGTTGCCAACGCTTCGACGGCAGAATTGAACTTGGTTGGACCCAGTTTCTGACGCACGATCTGCTCGATGCGCACTCGCCTTACTTCGATCCAAGGCAGAAGAACTCGCGCCTGCGCGCTCCAAGTCAGCCGTTCTAGCCGGTCGCTAGTCTGAGGCAACGCAGCTGGCATATAACCAACTTCCCCGTGCCACGATTCGACGATGCCGTCATTCCAATAGGCCAGTAACGCTTCCGGCGGCTGCGGTCTTCCTGATGCCCGACGCGTGGTGAGCTGTGTCCCGTCGAGTTTCGGGATCTTGCTGAGTGCCGCCTCGATCGGCTCCGTCGCAGCCCATTCTGACGCGACTTCTAGAGCGAGTTCGAGATCCCAGCGCACGAGTTCGACAATTGTTTCCAGTCGAACTTCCTCGGTGATGTCGCCCGCCTCCCGGGGTGGATGCCTACTGGCGAGCAACGCAGCAACATCCCACCTTGCGATGCGATTCCAGAACCAGAGTCGAGCTGTCGCGGGACTATCTGCATCAGCTGGCAGGAGATCCTGGCTGACTACAAAAACCATGGTGCCTCGTTGTGAAGCCGGCACCGAGCGCGATTCGGTATCAAGCCGAGCGAGGAACCTTGGGAGTTCCTGTAGGTGCTCCGCGTCCAGATCCGCAGATCTGCAAACAGCCACTCTGCCCGCAAAATCCTCGCTGATGAGCAGGTCAGGCACCGTCGTGGGGTAGGCGTCGAAGTCGCTTGAAAGTTCGAACCCGATAGCACCCGCAAGCCCAGCATGAGACGGGCCAGGGTATACGCGACGGCAATCGTCGAGTTCCGCCGCCAGCGTTACAACGAGGGCATCGGTGTACTCATCGTTCTCTGCGATTCGTTTCGGCACAACTAGCAACACATGCTGGCCGGCGCGCGCCAATCTCGCCGCTTCCTGTATGAAACGACTCGGCCCTGGAAGTCTCCAAATATCGCTGTACAGCGTCATGTACTCAACCGCTGTGTCGCCAATGCGACAACTCGATCGAGCATCCAACCTTCGGGGGTTTCATCGATCAGATCCAGGCGATGCAGGTCGCTCACCATTGAATGGATCTGATCGCCGTCCGCCTCAAAGGCTGTTGCAAGGTCGTCGAGCAACGCTGGGCTGATCGAGACCGTGTCGCCGTCTGCGCTGGCGAACCAAGCCACCCAGGTACGCGTGATGTCGATCGGAACCTGCGCCGAGCGAACGAAAGCTTCCGCCTGATCGGCATCCTTAAGCTTCTCGTGGATCGTGCTGAGTGCAGCTTCAATGGAGGAGCCCTTGGTGTGAAGCGAGAAAGCCTGCTCCACGAGCTGAGGCCAGCCTCCCGTCGTTTCCTTGAGATCGTTTCGCCTGAAGGGCGAGTCGTGCCACGATTGCAGGGCTTCCAACGACCAACGGCGGAGTTGCACAACTGGCCAGCCGTAGACCTCAACTTCCGCCAGTAGGTCAACGGGGATGATGACCGTCGCGTAGACCTCTTCGGCGGAAGACAGTGCCGTGAGTGCTGCTTTGCGGACATGAGCGTCGACGTCTGTAAGGTCCAGCAATACGTGCGCGTCAGCCGCCGCTGTACCCGATCCTCCGCTTATCTGATCGTCCAGCATCAGAGCATCTACCTCAATCGCTCGGACCGGTCGCTCAGTTGCTGCGCGAAGCAGCGCTTTCGATACAAGGCTCAAACCGAGCGCTTGAGTGCCCGTGACGACCCTGATCTTGACATTCAACTTCGAGTGATCCAGCAGACTGGCAAGCTCGGAGTCGGGGAGCGGTGATCGTGTCTCGACGCCGGAGGGGTCCTGCTCGAGTACTCGACGATTCATCGTTGGGTTGTACTGGTACCCCACGTCGAGGTGTTCTCCTGCCTCAAGGAGCTCGCCTTCGATGGTCTCCTTCGAACCAAGCAATCCGAGAATGCTTGGGCTCCGCAGCCCGAATTCTTCTCCCTGCCGGTACAGAACTCCCAGTCCCTGCATCTCATTGAGGTAGCGGAGGAACTCTGTGCTTGAAAGCGTGCTCCGCGCAAAACCGGCGGGCCAGAAATACTCGCAGTCATCGTGAAGTTCGCTCGCCGGGAATCTTTCCCCAGGAGCAGACTCTAGGCTCCGCACGGCGGTGACAAGAGCAATCACTCTATAGCGACTGTCAAGATTGATCGTCCATCTGAACCGCTGAGCAATGAGGTCCCGAACCTCGCTTTTCGCATACACATCATCGACGTCGCGGGCCGAGACGGTGACGCGACCACCATCACTTGGAAGTGGGGAAGACCTCATGTGGCGAACGAGAGCTTCGCTGATGATCTGGATGAGGCTCGCCTGGTAGTTAGTTAGGCGCAGCAGTCGCCACAGCGTGTCGGGGGTTTCGAACTCGTATCCAAGCGCGTACAGCGGGTCATGGACAAGCTCTCTGGCGTCTACAGGACTGAGGGGACCGATCGGGATGTCTTTTCCACCGTGAACAACCGGGGTGTTCGGCAGGCCATGGAAACGTTGTACCTGGTGCAGGCCGGCAAAGACGGGCTTAAATCGTCGACCGCTGCGCTCCATAACTCCCTTGAGCCGCTGCAGGACAGGGAATCCTCCCATCCCGTCCTTGCCCGTATCCTTCGCATCGAGAGTCAGGAAGTTGTCCGCCTCATCCAACAGAACAAGCAGTCGTCTTGCTTCGTCTGCCTCGAGCCAGTCATGGATGCCGGCTGTGATCGTATCCGCATTCCAATCACCGGTTCCAACGCTGAGCACGCCAGTTTTCACGAGTCGCGGACCGAGAGCGCCCCAAAGTGCAGAAGGCGCGGCCGACTCCCCGATTCCCTCCGACTTGAGATCGAGGTAGACGGCTACTTGACCGTGCTCGAAATCGCCCGGAGCACCGCTGTGCACGCGCATGATGCCGCGCTCGACACGACGGAGGAGCGCTGACTTACCCAGTTGTCGGCCGCCGTAGACAAACATCGATCCGGTCGGGTCGATAATCTCTCGCTGCTCGGCTTCCCGACCGACGAACACTTCTTCCGGAACTTCGCCGCCCGCGAAGGGCGTGTATGGATTGAGGGTTGTGAAAGGCAGAGTGACACGCTGTGTCAGCCTCCAGCCTGGTTCAGCGCGAGTCGAGAGCCAGGCGATAACTGGCACATCGACGACGATTGGGGAGAAGTCGAACCCAGCACGGGCCGTCAGCTTCCTTAGCTCAAGTCGCTGGGTCACGGACATCGTCTTCAGATACAGGATGACGTTCGCCTCCGTTCGCCGACTTGAGTCGACGTACTGCAGCAAGCGCTGGGGCGACGCCTCGTCCCAAACGATCGTCACGTCGTATGAACCGTGTGCCTGGGTTCCGAGACTAGGTACATACGACCGGTCGATGGGGCTCGCCTTGATCGCGTACGTTGCGTAGCCCGCGTGCTTCGCTTTGGTGAGTTCTTTCTTCCAGTTCTCGTCTCGAGGGATCAGTCCGATCATCCGCAAAACCTGAGCCAGCCGAGCCTCAGTCATCTTGTCGGCGTGCCGCGCTATGACAAGTTCGTTCCACGCCTTCAGACCTTGGTTGAGGATACGGTCAGAGGGCGCTCCATGCGCGCCCAGCCTCGCTCGCAGGTCTGCGATGACGTCCATCGCCCGATCTCGCTTAGCAGTCTCCGCCGCGCGAACCACGTCAGGGAAGAACTCGCCGAAGTCATCGCCAGAGGGTGGAAGCAAGACTGGAAGCGATTCCCCGGACTCAGCAAGGTTCAGGTAGTCATAGGCGAGTTGTTCGTCGCGAGAGGACAGGAGGTCCAGGATGCGACGGGAGTCATCGTGACCGGGGAGCGCTCGGGCTCGCTCGCGTAGCCCTTCCCGAAGTTCCTCGAGGCGGGCTTCGGCCTGGTCGCGAATACTGAAGAGAGGCGCAAACCGCAGGTCAAAACGCCCAGCCGCTGGGAGCTTGAGAGCCGTCAACTCCTGTGTGAGTCTCCGAACGAGGTCGTCGTCGTAAAGGGACTGAAGCCGGTCGAGCGCCTGGTCGACATCGGCGATGAGATCTTTGTTCTGGCGACTTAGCTGCTGAGAGGCTTTCGCCAAGCTGTCTTCAATCTCTGCATCATTGCGAAGGCCGGACCGCGATGCCACCTGCTCGGCAGCCTGCAAATTGCCCTGCACGAGGTAACCGTGCACCACTTCGTGCGGTTCTCGACCTTCGATGAGAGTCTCGATCTCGGCTGCTGTGAGGCTTTGGCGCTGGACATTGCCTTCCTCGTCACGGGGTAGCTCAAACAGCGGCAACAGCGTGTCAGAGATCAGTTGTTCCAAGGGGGCCTGTGTCTGAATCCCGATGTTGTCGGTACCGAGCCACTTGATCAGACGCTGCATCGCTGCATCACCGATCGTCGTGACGTCCGAGGTCGACGCTCGCTGGGCTGTGGCGACTAGATCCGCCATACCCTGCGGATCGTCGCTCGCATCCGATCCTTCGGCCCGGAGACGAAGCGTGAGCGCTTCTTCGAGAAGCGACTCAATCTCATCCAGGATGGAGAACAGGCGCTCCCGCGCGCTCGCGACGATCGGGTTACGCAGTTGCTGCGATGAACTGACCGCATGGTCGGCCTGTCCGAGAAGTCGATTCCGTTGCCCAGAATCTCTCAGCGTCGACGCCGCCTCCTCGATGCTCGACCAGTCAGCGTCGGCGGGGTGGTCGCCCGAGCCGTGTCGGCGGGCCAGCTCAGCACATTGCGCGAGAGCAGCACCCAGCAACTGATTGGTGCGGGTGAGGTATCGTGCGATCTTCGAGGCGCGCTGGTAAGTGATGCTTATGTTCTGTAGCGCACTCAGCTTCGTCTCCACCGAGTCGGCAAGGCGATTCCAGTCGTCCGGCAGGGCGGTCAGTTCGATCGTTCCGGAGGGTCTCTTAAATCCCCTCTCAACGAGATGAACCACCTCCGCAGCGAGGTCCTCGGTGATGTGGCCCTCAAGTGCGGCTGCTTGCCTAAAACGATCAAGAGAACCGACAGGAGCGAAACCAAGTTCCAGCGCCAATCGGGCGTGAGACGCGAACAACAGCCTGCCGTCATCCGCGTTGCGGTCACTCTCGTTCAGATCCGCAAGGAGGATGTCGGGTTCCTGCGCGATCAGCAGGTCAGCCCGCGTACCGAACGAACCCACGAACAACTGGAGGATTTTCGATCGCACCTCGCGAGAGCCAGATGACCGTTCCGCGATCAGTGCCACCGTTTCGCGGCCAGCCATAATCAGCGCCGCTACCTCGTCGTCGGGCAGAACCTCCTGAACGGGTCCCTCTGACATCGACGTACCGACGCTAGCCGATTGAGCGTCCGCACTCCCGGTCGCGGAATCGAGATCACCATCGGTGGGGGCAGGAGCGATGTCCTGCGCGGACTCGACTCGCACGTGCTGGTTAGTGGAGCTCCGCTGCGGCTCCAGGTCGCCGATCGCCTGTTCAGCACGGTCCGCGGTTCGGGAGGGCTCGGGATGCTCAGCGAACTCAGTAGCGGGTATCGCAACTGGCTCATCAGTTGCCTCGGATCGATCCGACTCTTTCCCAGCGTCGGGCCGCGCCTCCGCCGCTGAAGTGGCGTACGTATCTGGCTGCTGGTCTACGAGTTCGGGTTCCGGCTCGACTGCAATCATCACGGTGTCGACGACTCTGCCACTTGTCGGTGCCGCTTCGCGGTCGGACTGCGCGGAAGACTCGAGGGATTCCTCTGCGGACTTCGCGAGACGACTGGTGTCGAGGGCTTCTGCTTCAAACGGTAGAACCTCTTCAACCGCCTCGCTGTTCGATGAAGTGGGCAATGCTTCCGAGGGCGCTTCGTCGATCGGGGAATCGCTCGGTAGGTCTGCGTGTCCGGTCTGAGCGGACAGAACGGATGTCGTGGAGTGGCCACGGTGTTCGTCAATTGCGTCGACGAGGTCCGTCAGGAGATCGAACCCGTGCTCGCGCAAAAGAATAGATGCGAACTTCTCAAGCCCCTTTTCGAACAGCGCCTCCACTGTCTCGAGAAGTGTCTCGAGCTCTGCCAGCCGAGCTGCCCTCGTCTCGAGTTCACTTCGCAGGGCTTCGGCGACATCGCGAAGAGACCGGCCATCTCCAGCGACCTTGCGTGCCTTGATAGTCCAGAGATCCGCGTCGCTAAGTATGCTTGCGTGATCGCGAGTCGGAACGACGCCCTGATCGATGGTGTCGGCTAGCGAGCGAAGGCCTTCCGCAATTCGTGGCCCCTCCTCCAGGAGGTCGTCGACATCCTGTACGTCCGTTGCGATTGGCAGCGCTGGATCGGCCAGCCCATCTTCGTCTGAGACCGACAGTGATACCTCTAGTTGGCTACTGTCGCCGCGCGACAGTGCAGTCGCGACTGGGGAATGAGGGTGATCACTCTTGAACTGCGTGGGATTCTGACGGAATTCGCTCTCGGCTTCGAGGAAGAGAGGAGCAATCGGTAGCCCACTGTCAGCGACTACCTGAAGGACCAGAGCACCGAGATCCACGCTCAACCCATGGATCACGCCGGCGATCACTCGGTCCGCATCCTCCTGAGTCGCTGGCGCGCTTTTAATCGTATCGAGACGCTCTTCGGCAGTGAACGCCGCTACGGCCGACCAGGCCAGGCTCTGGTGGAACGTCTCAGGTCTCCGGGCGAGGTTGGCCTGCACCGCGCGAAGCGCCTTCGGACTGGGAGTGGCCAATGTCGATGGCGCAAGCCTGGAGTCCTTCGCCCAAGTGACCTGCAGCGCCGGGATCCCGTGCAACAGCGATGCGATCTCTTCGGTCCGTAGACGCACAAGTTGGTTTCGACCAGCACTCATCGGTTTGTCCCCTTCGCAACCTGCGAAGACTCTATCGTGTTGCCGAAGGAGGGATGGCTGACCGCGGTAACTCGCCGGCCCCCACTTTCTTTACAGTGATTGGGTCGGGATCCACTGCAGCAGTGATCCCGCACCGCGCGCCACTCGGACCGCGATAGCTGCGATAACTGGTCTTATCGTCGGTAAAGGGCCAGACAGGGAAGTGAGATGTGGCTGAGCAGGTGAGAGCGCGATCCGCGTGATTTCAGGCGACGCGCCGCAGGGGGATTGCTTGATAGCCCGGGCGCTCGCGGCCTCCGTGTCGGGCCCGCGGGGAGGGGGCGGCGAGCTATCGTTCAGGCAGGAGGTTCCCGCTGCATGAAGAGCAAGGTGTCGATCACACTCGATCCGTCGTCCCAGGCGACCGCGCAAGGAAGGGCGAGGAGACTCAGCGACGAAGACCTCCTGAGCGCAGTTGACCAGGCGAAGCGGGACTTCAAGAGGGCACGCAAGGAGTATCGGGCGATGTACGCCCACGTCGATCAAGCCTGGAACGACCACGGAGTCGGCGAGGAGTGGGCTCTGGCCTCGCGCGAGGCGGACGACTGGTGGCACCGGATGCTCTGGGCAGAAGATGTCCACCTCGCGTACAACGCGGAAGCGATCGCGCGACGCCTCTACGGACCGCTCAGGTAGACGGTCTACGTTGAGTCGCCGTCCAACCTGGAATGCTGAGGGTATGGAACTCAGCCAGTTCGCGACGCTCGCCTCCTCCGATCAGTGGACGCTTGTACTAGGACGCATTGCCGAGGGGTCCGTCGAGCTCGATGCGGCTTTGCGGGGACTTCACGCGCAGTTGCGCGGCCTGGACACACGAGAGGCGCTTCTCTCCGCTCCTCAGAACTGGACGAACCTCGCCGACCAATGTCGCAAGATGGTGGCCGGCGCTGTCGTCGAGGATCGAGACATCCACTCGGCGATTGCAGCGGCCATCGACAGCGCTTCGGCGGCGTACGAGCATCGAAACCGCTTCATGCACGACCTGCTGACGGCGGACATCGACGATGAGCTGCTCCCTGACCCCGCTCGAATCAGACAGGATGGTGACCGCTACCTTCTACGGCTGGTCTCAAGAAACGGTGCACCAGGGGTGACTGTCGTCACCCTGGAGCAGGCCATCGACGTCGTGCTCAGGATCTCGGCTGAGACGTGGCGCTTACGTGCAGCCCGGGGATACCTCGCGGGGCGCACCACATGGCGGTCGCTTCTCCTCGGGGCCGTTGAGGGCGAGTGGGATGGCACTGCGAACTGGACGTACGCCGGCCCCGTGTCCGACGACTGAGTTCAAGCGAGATCAGACGCGGCCGTCGGTCACGATGAACGCGACCCCGTCCTCGTGCTGCCATTCGCTCAGGATCCTCAACGAGGGGCTCTTCAGCTCCTACCGCAGTGCTACGAGCTCGTCCTCCGAGAACAACCAGGCGCAGAGTGCTTCTGGCGCGGTACGGGGCGAGGGCGTAGATGTTGATGCGGCTGGCACCCGAAGAGAACTGCACGCTCCTCGGCAGTTCGAGACCAGCGGCCTTGTCATCGTCCGTCCGCCACAGCCGTGGTGCGTCCCGTAGGGGGTGTCGTCGTGCATGAGGGAGGCGACCTGGTCGAGTCCCACGAGGTGTTCACCTCGTCGGGTAGGTCGGCCGGCGGGCGGCCATGAGCTCATCGAAGCGGTTCATCCTCGCGCGCTGCTCAGCGATGTGGGCCCAGCGAGATGCGTCGAAGGCGGCCTCGAGGGCGTTGATCTCATCATGCAGGGTGACGATCTCGTCGGTGTCGTGGATCGTGGTGCCGTGGATAGCGGTCATCGGATTCTCCTGAGGGTCGAGTGTCTGCCGGCGCTTGTCGGTCAGGAGATCTCGCCGGCTTTCAGAGCCCGCCTGATCTCCTTCATCGATCGCCACGGGCGACCTTTGAGTGCGTCGTCCTGGGTGATGACGAGAGCGCAGATATGCCGGGCTGTCTTGGTGTCGAGAGGCTTGGATTCAGTCATGGTGTTGTCCTTTCGGGCGCGCAGAAGAGCCGCCCGGACGCGGTGTTCAGGCGGCTCTTGGTAGGTGAGTTCGCGACTCAGCGGAACGAAATCGTCACTCCTCGGTGGCCGGCGCTTCCTCTGTGGTCACGCCCTCGTCATCGACGTTGGCGTTCTTCGGGAGACCCACACCAGTCTCACGGGCGATATCTGCGGCGATTACGGCCACGACGTTGGGGATGCTCCAGGCGCCCCCTTCCCACTGCGAGGCGCTCTTGGAGTTGCCGATCAGGCGGCCAGTAATCACATGGATGCGGATGAGGACCTGCTCGACCTCTGCAACCGACAGCTCTGCAGGTGCGTCCGTGCGACCCTCGAGGCGTGCTCGGAGATTGTCGATGGGGGTGGTGCTCCACCGGTACTCGGTCATGTGGTCGAGCATGACGTTCGGGTCGAAGGACGCGGAGTCGTACCGGAAGGAGTGACGCTCTGCGTCGTTCTCCTGCACCAGCGCAGTGAATCCGACGTTGATGCGATCCGTGTACGGCAACGATCCGATGTGCTTCTCGTTGACGCTGCGCTTGCGGTTGAGGCTGGTGCCGACGTAGACGTTCTCGTGCTTGTCTCTGGTGGCGTAGACGTAGAGGTTCTCTGTGTCCGGTGTCGCCTTCTCGAGCTTGATGCCGGCTCCAGCGGCAATCGTGACGAGCTGGTCGACGGTCATGAGCTGGATCATGTGATGCGTACTCCTGTTGTGGGGATGGGGCTGGGGATGGGATCTAGAGCGAGTCAGCGGGCGAACGTGGCCATCCACGTCTCCCAGGAGACTGCTTCCTCGAGTTCGACGAGTGCGACGGCGTCGCTCTGCGGGACTTGCAGCATGGCCTCGTCGATCACGCCGGTGAGGGCGGGCACGAGAGACGCGAAGGGGTAGAGCCCGAAGGTCAGGTCATCGTCCTCGTCGAAGAGGCGCATCGGGTTCAAGTTGCCCTGACCGTCGGTCTCCACAACGATTCTGTGGTCGTTGCTCGGCACTACATCGGCGTCGATCTCGAGCTGGAGAACCGCGATCCGTTCGGCGGCTTTCTGGAGCGCGATGAACGCGCCGCGTGCTGCCGACGTGTCCGACGGGATGGGGATCTGCTGCTGGTTCACGAACGCAGCTCTGACGTTCCCGAGGACGGCGATCTTCGCGTCGGTGTCTGCGACTCCGAGGCCGGCGGGCGCGTCGAGCACCGTGGCGAACTCTTCGATCAGCTCAGTCAGCGAGGGAGTCACGATGATCCGGGTCTGGGTGTCTGTCATGATCTCTCTCCGTGATCGGCGGGCCGCCCCACGCTATCGGGTGGGTCGGACGTTGCTGTGGATGGGCCGGACTACGGGGCTGCTGTGTCGCTGTGCGGTGGAACTGGGAAGCGAACATCACCGCAGGTCCAGCACTGCCAGAGGTATCCAGGCTGAACGCGGATCCAATCCATCTCCCTGTCGCAGTCCTCGCATCGCTCGCGATTCGCGGGTGGCTGGGGATCGGGGGAAGCGTAGGGGTGCTGAGCCATGCAGGCAACTGTATGGGCGCGCGCAAGACCCGCCGATATTCCTTCCACAGGCCGCTCGGATGCGCTCGATTGCTGGGGGTCTCTGCCGAAGTGCCCCAGCAATCGAGCGCGTGAGAGCGCATAAAGTCCGCGATATTCCGCGGAAGTGGAGTCGGGGGTCATAAGCTGTGGTGACCTTTCGGAGCTAATGACCCGCCGCTCCACGGAGGGTCACTGCGAGGTGTCACCGGCAATCTGGTCGAGCGTCTCCTCGGTCGTGAAGACCTTCTCGCCGCGTTCAGCGAGAGCCACCGCGTGGAGCTCTTCCATGCCCGCGCGGACATCACGCAGGCGAGCGCGACGGGCGGCGTCGTCGAGATCGGTCATGGGCGTTCCTCCACCTAATGGTGAGCGTCCGGCATCGGCGCCCACGTACGGCTCAGAGCTTGCGGTTCCAGTCCTCAAGAACGAAGTCCGAGCACGACGGTCGGAACTCCTTCTCGTAGCAGTGGGAGAAGATGAAGCCCGCCTTGATTTCTTCGGTGGTCATCGATTCGACGTCGAGGAGCGCCCAGTCAGCCTCATCGCGATGAGCGAAGGCCCCTGCATACAGATCTTCGACACCTGTGCATGCGTCGTAGATTGGATCGACGAGAGCGGCGAACTGGACCGATTCGTCTTCGAGTATCGCGTCGAGGGTTACCTGCTCTTCATCGGACACGACACCATCGGCGTAGATCGCGTCGTACTCTGGTCCAAACAAAGGATGTGTCTCGTAATGCTGGTTCATCGCGGTGCTGGCCGTTGCGAACGCGGCGACGCACATAGGCGTAGCGGCCTCGGGAATCGCCACCTTGTTCAGGTTCACTACGAGGATGGTGGCGGCGATGGCTGCGGCCACACACGTTACAGCGAGCAGCGCGGCCCGGCGGGTCTTCTTCTGTGCTGGCTGCATAGCCTGCGCACTGGGAGCACCTCCGGGCGGGGCCGTCGGCTCAATCGGCCGGGCAGCCGGACGCTGATCGTAGGGACGTTCCTCGACCATCAGACCGTCTCAACGACAGCCGTGAGCGAGTACAGGTGCATGTTTCCGTTTCCGGTCAGGCTGACAATCCGGCAAGGAGGATAGTTCTCTAGCGCGGCCTGCAGCTTCTCCGCCGCAGCCTGGACGGGCTCCTGTCCAGGCTTGAGGGTGTACGGGCCGGTCACGACGACGATGTTCTGTTGCGGGATCAGTGGCACAGCTCTGCTCCTTCGACGGTCACCCCCATCTAACACCAGGGCGAGCGTTTCCACGGCGCTCAGCCGATGAGTCGGTCGTCGGTCTGTCTCCCGAAGCGGCGCAGCCAGGCAGGGTGGTAATCGGGCCCTGCATGGCGACGACCATAGGTCTCGCCCGCGACGACTATATCGGCATACCGCGAGAGCAGTCCATCCCACCTGTCGTCATGAACAGGACGCTCAACGACCGGAAGAGCGCCGCTATCGAGGCTCGACTTCTGGGTATTGCACATCGCATGCAAGGTCGTGAGGTTCGCCGCGTCGCTTGAACCGCCCTTGGCGTGGGCAAGCACGTGGTCGGCTTCGGGTGCAAGCGCCCAGTAGGCGGGGTGCACGGTGCCCCGGCGATAGTGGGCGTAGTAAGGCACCTCGTCGGGAAACACATCGCTGATCGCGACGAGGATGCAGCGAGGGATTGCTCGACCACCGCAGTACGTGCAGATGAAGCCATCGCGACGGAAAACCTCCGCCCGCGTGCGATCCGAGACCCGGCGCGAGCTATGAACAGCACGGCCGGCGGTGGTCCCGCCGTACAGTGCGAGGCTCCCCATCCATACTTCGCCGGCGATCGGTTCGACGAGCGCGCGGGCGTCATCGATTGACGATGGCAACGCCGAGACAGTAGCGTCCAGAATGGTGCTGTACCAAGCAGCCGCGTCAGGGCCGAGTTCGTAGATCTTCCGGCTCATGACCATACGTCCTTGTCGACCTGTTCTGCGGTCTCGGTGGCATCCCGCTCACGCACCACCGCGGAGACCCCGAGGAGTCCAGCTAACCGTGCGGCATCGCTCCCGCCGATGATGCGATTGAGCGTGAACTTCGACGGGAACTGCTTGAGGAGAGAACTCTCCTCGTCGAAGTACGCACCGGTCACCATGGCGAAGATGCGCGTGGTGTCGAGGGCGCGGAAGCTGTCGATCGACAGGATCGATGTCTCCACGCTGCCCCAGATGAGGCGGTCGAATTGCTTCTGATTGGTCCAGTGCTGGCGGATGCGCTTGGCGATGCCTGCCGTCTCGGAAGACGCGCCGGCGTAGACCTGTCGGTACTCGTCGAGCACCATGATGTAGACGCCGGGTTCGCCTTCCCATTCGGTGAGGTCTGTCACCTCGACCATGTCCGGGCGGCTGTCGAGGGCCGCCTGCAGGGTCGCTTCGAACTCGACAGGGTCGAGCGAGGCGAAGTGAGCCATGTTCATGTCGAAGTTCGCCAGGGCGTCGATGCGGTGCGCTTCGCACCACTCGTCGGTGAGGATGCGATGTTCGGCGTCGTCGTAGAGATGATTCAACCGGTCCCACGCATCCGGGTTCTCACCCCGTGACCAGCGAGGCATCGAGGAGCGCTTGTTGATCGTGGCGTACGTGTCGCGGGAGATCCTCAGCCCCAGACCGAAGTGACTGCGCACTTTCGTACCGAAGTGCGTCGCCCTCTCGATGCCGACCGTTCGCGGCCGGCCGCGCCGCGGGATCGCGACTGGGACCCCCCACACCTTGCGCGCGAGTCGCGTCTGCCAGCGGTGCCAAACGAGCGTGTGACCGGAGTCGACCAGCGCCTGAAGAGTCGCGTTCGCGTTGGGTCCGATCGCGACGTTGAAGATCCGCGCAGGATCGAACTCGAGGTGCGCGCCCTCAGGGATGAGACCGGCGCTTGTCAGCTCGAACGGGTCGGCGTCGAGCACGGGGCATCCGCCATCGGCGAGAGCGCGGCGCAGCTCCTGAGCAGCCTCCACGGTCGGTGCCCAGACGAGCGTCTCCCGCGGGGTGACGGTGATCTCGAGATCCACCTGCGGGGTCGTCACGGTGTGCGCGCCCAGCGATACGCGTCCATGTCGAACGGAACGAGGGGTGTGGTGTTCGCGAGCCGAGAGGGGTGCGGCGGGTGGCCGTCCTTCAGGGGCGAGCCGAGTGACACCCACTGGGCGCCCGAAGCGTTGGTGATCGTCAATATGTCACGCAGCAGCTCGGACAGGTACGGTCGCCGCGTCATGTTCCTGCCCCACGCAGCGAGCAGCGTGGGACGACCTTGGATCGCCGCCGCAATGTGGTGCTCGTTCGCAGCCTTCAGCTTGGGGTCATGCTGCCGGTGCATCCCTGAACGATCGGTGGAGATCTGCGGGTAGACGTTGAGCATGGTCCAGCCGTCGTACCCATGGGCAGCGGCGAAGTTCTTCACCCTCGTCACCGTGGGATCGAGATCGCCGGGCTTGGCGGTGGAGGGGTTGATGCCGAAGCAGACGAGCGGGTTGGTCCCGACGACGCCCAGCACGAAACGCGCCAACCCGGTAGAGGAGGGTTCGTGGATCCACTGTGTCGTCATGACGCCGTCTCCGCGCGCCACTTCGAGGCTTCGGCTGCCATCGTCACTCGGGCGTGACTCAGGCGGGCCAGCTTGCGAGGGTTCTTCGAGATGTTGATCGGGGGCGTGAAGCGTTGGATGACCGCGGTCTCGACATCACCCAGCACCCACTCGCGCGCGGCCGGGGCCGGGGCCGGCCAGACGGCCAGCGACAGACGATCGCGCATCCACCCGTTCAGGCGCGCGTCGCCGTCCTCTGCGAGGGCGTAGTTCGTGAATCGTTCGGGCCTGTTGAGGTTCCTCGGGACCGCCCGCAAGTCCAGGGCATCGCGCAGGAGAGCGGCGAACGACCGTCGAACGGTCGAGCTTCCTGTGCGCGGCGGGATGTTCGCGTTCGCGGCGAAGTGTCCGTTGAGCTCTCGAGTGACGAGGCTGTCTTCGGCCTTGCCGACATAAAGCGGCTGCTCGGTGCGAGGCTCGAGACCGAGATCCCGCCACGCCATCTCGTCGCCGTAGATTGCGTACAGGCCCGGCCGAGCGGGCACGTGCTTGGTCGCGTCCACGATCGCCCACGTCTCACCGGTGAGCAGGGCTATCGCGTCCTCGATGACGTCGAGTCCAGGTGGCAGCGGCATGCTGCGACTCTAGCGCCGGGTCTCAGCTTGCTGCGCGAGGCCGAAGCCTTGCGAGAGGATGGCGTCGTGCCCGAGACTGTCCGCTTCATCCTGAATCGCACCAGCGAGCCTCCCCGTGTGGTGCACAGGGAGGACTGCCCGACCATCCAGCACCAAGTGCGAGGCGATGCCCGTATCGAGCAGGCAGGAGGGTTTGAGGTTCTCGAAACCTACGAGGACGGGCTGGAGCTGGTCGGGCCCGGTGATGGAACTCATCGAAGCCACTACCAGGCGTCGTACGTCAGCATCGAGGAGCTCGCGACAGTCGGCCGATACCGGCGCTGCAAGACGTGCGCCCCGGACGCGCCGGAAGGACCGCCGCCTGCGCAGGTGAGCCTGAAGAAGGCAGAAACCCTGAGCGCGTCAGATCTCGGCCGCGTCACCGTAAACGGGGAGATTGAGCGGATCGAACACACCAGGGCCGGCACCCTGGTCACCCTGACGACAGGCGAGCGACTTCAGCTCCAGGAGGGAGACACCGTCGCGTTCCACTACGGCGGGAGTTGCTGACCTTCCGGTCGACGATGTGCTCACGGATCGTCGAGGCGACGTCGCTCGAGGTGTGATCGAGCATCGCCAAAGTCGCCGTCTTCGGGTCTCGCCGGTGAGCCTCTCCGGCGTGAGCCAGGCGCCCCAGGTGTCGGGCGTCAGGAACGCGGGCATTCGGTCGTGCACCTCACCGCTGGCGTCGCGCGCTTCGCGGGTGATGACGACGAAGCAGCGGGGCTCCTCGCCGCTCGGCAGTTCCACCGACCAGGTGAGGCCTGCGGCCGAGAGCAGCCCGTCGCCGTGCAGGAAGTGCGGGGTTCCGGGGTCTCGTCGCCCGTCCACTCGAAGTAGCACCGCATCGGAACGATGCACCGAGCGGCGCTGAAGGCGGGCGCCCAGAATCCGGCGGCCAATTCACCGAGGTAACACGGGGACGTCCGCCGGAAACGATCGTTTGCGGCGAAGCGGCTCGTGCAGCGCTGAACAGGGGCCAGAAACGTGCGCCGTATGAGGGTTTCGGCAGGCGTATTCGGTGAAGAAGCGTCGAGCTTTTGGCGCTCCGCTCCAGTCAGATCAAGCGGCAAACTTGATGTAGAAGCGGGTAGTGGCGTGAGATGCTTCCGCTGGGAACACTGATCCTCTTCAATAGCCACCTGCAGCCCGCTGCGTAAACTGCGCGTATGGTCATCGAACCTGCGCCCGTTGTCACAGAACCGACCGTCGCTGAAGAGCAGCGGGTTCTGGGAGCTGAAGAGCTTTTCCGGCGACTCGCCACCCGAGTCGCCGATGGCACGTACGCACCCGGAATGCGGTTGAGCGACAAGACGATCGCGGCGGATCTCGCTGTGACTCGGACCCCGGTGCGTGAGGCGATCCAGCGGCTTGCGCGGGCGGGCCTCATGGAGGTGCATGCGAGTCGGTACTCCATGGTGACTGACATCACCGTGGAGCGCTCGCGAGTTACTCGTGAGTTCGCGGCGCATCAGTGCAGTGAGATCATCCGGGAAGCGGCGATCGGCCTCTCGGAACCCGACCTGTCGCACACCTGCGATCTCATCCACCGTGCTATTGACTCATCGATCACGGGGCGCGGGTGGATTGAAGCCCACGTGGAGCTGTTCACGTTCCTGACGGACCACGCACTCAACGATCTCTACCGATTGATGTTGAGCGATTTCTGGTACGTCATCTTCCGCGACCTGTATCTCGGGACCCCTCGTGTGAGCACCCACGAATCTCTGGAAGAGCTCGCATCCGCGATGCGCGCCAGAGATGCGAACGCCGGGGTCAGCGCTGTCAGAAAGATGCTTCAGCTGAAGTAGCGGAACTGAACAGCCGCTTCCGAACTGCCGGCTCGATTGAATGTGTGGCCCCGAACCGGCCCGTGCGGGCGCACTCTTCAGCGACTCCGCCGATCTGCGCCCAGTCATCGGCGGCAACGTGGAGAAGACTTGAGTGACTCGCCATCGGCAGCGTAATCATCTTGCGGGACAGGACGTGAGCGAGGATCCTGGATCTGCCAGACGACGCCGGGGGGCTCGTCTGGACGTAGTGACACCGGCGGGCAACGGCGTCACTCGGGACGCCTCGTATCAGCGACTCCTCCCTCGCGCGAGGCGCCCCGTGCCCTCGTCGGCTCGAGGCCAGATCCGGTCGTCGGTGACGACGAACGCGACCTTGATCAGGCGGTTGAAAAGGACTCCCGCCGGAGATCACGACGCGACCGTCACGGTGGGAGCCACCTGAAGCAGAGGACACCATCGGAAGATGCCCCCAGGCACCGAAAGGATCCTCTCACCGGACCATACGCCTGCCCGGCGGGGCGTACCACCCCTACTTCGAGCCACACCTGCGATGTGTCAGACCGGCGAAGCTGGAACTGGCGATGCCCAGCCGAACGACAGAAGTCGCAACGCCGGGCATCTGCTCTCAGCTCTTTCACGATCGACGCACACACCGTTGTGCACGCCGTACTTGAGAGGTGCCTCCTACGCTACGTCGGAATAGTGATTCCGGCTAACCGCCGCGGTGGTCCTCGCCCGCTGTCGTTAAGGCAGAACCGCGCCAGTAGTGCCGACTGCCACACAAGGCACGCGCCTACCCCACCGAAAACGATCGTTTTCGGCATGACGGGACCACGAACGTCGAGAAGGGCTCCGATAACGTGTGCCGAAAGCCCGTTACGGCGGAGGCTTTCGGTTGATCCTATGAACTACCGGGCCGATGAAGAGCGCTTTGCTGAGGGCTATTGCTGGGCGTCGTCGCGAATCTGTGCGAGGGCGTCCATGAATCCTTCGGAGCATCCGCTGGATCCGGCGAGGCGGTCGACGTTGAGTTCGTCGATGGATTGTCCGATGATCGCGTCCGGTAGTGCTTCGGCGAAGCGTTGCTGGTATCCGAGGGAGGTTTCGTCTTCTGCGGGGGTCGTGATCGATACGTCGCTGACGATGCCGTCTTCGATGGTGAGGGTGACGTCGTGGTGGGAGGGTTTGGATCCGTACCAGCCGCGTGCGGTGTACTCGCCGTCTTCGTACGTGTCGGCGTCAGGCATCGATGATGGCTCCTGCGGGTCGGTGTTCGCGGGGGAGGGTGCGGCTGCGGTGTCGGGTGCGCAGGCGGCGGTGGATGCGATCGTTGCGACGATCGCCGCGACGGAAAGGGCCCTTCGTATTCGTGAGGGGGTGCTGTCGATGGGGGGCATGGTTTCTCCTTCCTCATCCGACGGTAGTTCGGGTTCGAGTTCGGTGGGGTGCTCTGTCGTTACCTGGTTATCTCGGGACGGGTCCCGGACGATGGAGGACGATGAGGCGTTACGTGGCCTCGTGCGAGAAAGGATTCTCATGGTTGAACAGACGCCCGCACAGAAAGCAGTCGGGGATTTCGCGCCGGAGCTTGTTTCCCTCACCGATGATGTGTTGTTCGGTCGGGTCTGGGCCCGAGAGGGGCAGTTGTCTCGTCGGGACCGGAGCCTTGTGACCGTGGCCAGCCTCGTGACGTCCAGCAGCTTCGAGCAGCTCACGAGTCACCTCGAACTCGCGAAGAAGAACGGGCTCACCGAAGCTGAGCTCGTGGAAGCTCTCACCCATCTCGCTTTTTACGCGGGGTGGCCGAAGGCCATGTCGGCGATCCAGGTCGCCAAGCGCGTGTTCGCGCAGAAGGAGGAACAGCAATGACAACGTCAACCGCAACGGACCGCGTCGCACTCATCACGGGGGCGTCCTCCGGGATCGGAGAAGCCACCGCGCGTGCTCTGCACGCAGCCGGCTTCAAGGTCGCGCTCCTGGCGCGCCGCGCCGACCGAATCGAAGCCATCGCTGAGGAGTTGGGGGAAGGTGCCGTCGCCGTCGCGGCGGACGTCACCGACAGGGACGCGCTCGTCACCGCGGCCGCGCAAGTGAGGGAACAGCTGGGGCGAGTGGACACGCTCGTCAACAACGCCGGGATCATGCTCCTCGGCCCGTTCTCGTCGGCGCAACGCGAGGACTATCAGCGCATGATCGACGTGAACCTGCTCGGAGCGATCACCACGACAGAGGTCTTCCTGGACCAGCTCGTCGACGGTGGCGGCGACATCATCAACATCTCCTCTGTCGCCGGCCGCACCGCACGGGCAGGGAACGGGGTGTATGCGGCGACGAAGTGGGCGGTGAACGGCTGGTCCGAATCGCTGCGTCAGGAGTTGCTTCCGGAGGTGCGAGTCACCCTCATCGAGCCGGGCGTTGTGGCAACGGAGCTTCCCACGCACATCACTCACGAGGCCACGAACTCCGCGGTCAACGCTATGTATGCCGAGGCGACGGTCACCGCGGAGGACGTCGCGGAGATCATCGTGTTCGCGGTGCAACGCCCGAAGCATCTCGCGATCAACGAGATCCTGCTGCGCCCGGCCAGCCAGATCTGACCTGAAGCAGCCGGAAAGAGCAGAGGCGGGTACCCATGTGGGTGCCCGCCTCTGCGGCGTTGTGAGGTGTTATCGCGGCCTTCGGGATGCCGGCAGCACAAGCGCCAGGGCGGAGGTCAGAGCCAGGGCGAGGAGTACGGCGCCGGTGGTGAGGCCTGCGGAGGTTTCCGCAGCCACCGCGGTGATTCCGGTTCCTTGCGCTGCGGCTGATCCAACAGCAACCATGACACTCACCCCGAGTGCCCCACCCAGCTGGTGTGCGACGTTCACTGCCCCGGATGCGGCACCGGCGTCGCGTGGTTCGATTCCTATCACGCCCGCTGCGGTGAGCGGTGCGAAACCGAGACCCTGGCCGGCACCGAGCAGCAGCATCGCCGGGGCGACGCCGAGCCAGTAGGTGCTGTCGACGTTGACGAAGCTGAGCCACGTCATGCCTGCGAGCGTGATCGCCAGCCCGATGGTCACAAGGGCGGCGTTTCCGATCCGGTGCGTGAGGCGGGGAACGATGAGCGACAGCACGAACTGGACGACGGTCATTGGCAGGAACGCGATTCCCGCCTGCAACGGGGTGGAGTCGAGGACGGTCTGCATGTACTGGCTGATGAAGAAGAAGTAGCCGAAGATCGACCCGGCGAAGAGCATGCGGGCGATGAATGCCCCTCCGCGCATGCGGTCGCGCAGGACACGCAACGGCAGGATCGGCTGAGCCGCGCGGGTCTCGATGACCACGAACGCTGCCAGGAGCGTCAGGCCACACGCGATGAAGACCAGGGCCCACAGGTCGGACCAGCCGTAGTCCGCAGTGCGGGTGACGCCATAGACCAGGGCGGTCATGCCGGCGGTGGATGTGATCGCGCCGGACACGTCGAACCGGCCTCGGGCGCGAGGGGTCTCACTGATGAGGATCAGCGTGGCGATGATCAACGCGATTCCGATGGGGACGTTGATCAGGAACCCGACCCGCCAGGAGGTCAGGTCAGCGATGACCCCGCCGACGACGAGACCGAGGCTGGCACCGATCCCCGCCGTGGACCCGTAGGCGGCGATGGCTTTCGTGCGTGCCGTGCCCTCGGCGAAGTTGGCGGTCAGCAACGCGAGAGACGTCGGGGCGAGGATCGCTGAGCCGATGCCCTGCAGCGCCCGTGCGGCGATCATCCATTCGGCGGTGGGAGACAGGCCGATGAGCAGCGATGCCGAGGAGAAGATCGTCAGTCCGATGATGAAGATGCGACGGGGACCCACGATGTCCCCGGCCCGTGCGGCGAGCAGCAGCAACCCGCCGAAGACGAGGGCGTACGCGTTCTGCACCCAGGAGAGCCCACTGGTCGAGAACGCCAGGTCTTCCCGGATGCGGGTGAGACCGGTGAACACGATCGAGTTGTCGAGAACGATCATGAAATAGCTCACGAGCACGACGGCGAGGATCAACGTCGGCCGCGCGCGCGAGGCGGGGGGAGTCAAAGAGGGGGCCATGGAACCATCACACGCCCTCGCGGCGCGGGGAAGCAGTGACAGGTTTTCCGTGTAATACCAGTCCCTCCCTTACCGTGCCGTGCAGGCCTACCGTGGGTGACATGACAAATCACCTGACTTTGAACAACGGTGTTGAGATGCCCGCTCTGGGCTTCGGTGTCTTCCAGACGCCGCCGGATGAGACCACCACCGCGGTGACCTCTGCGCTGTCCACTGGGTACCGGCTCATCGACACCGCCGCAGCCTACGGGAACGAACGCGGCGTCGGAGACGCGATCCGCGAATCCGGGATCAGCCGGAACGAGGTGTTCATCGAGTCGAAGGTGTGGATCTCCGACTACGGCTATGAGGAGACGCTGCACGCATTCGAGAAGAGTGCCCGCAAGCTGCAGGTCGATGTGATCGACCTGTTCATCCTCCACCAGGCTCTCCCCGGGGCGTTCGATAAGACGATCGCCGCGTACAAGGCCCTGGAGCAGCTGCTCGCAGACGGCAAGGTCCGCGCGATCGGGGTGAGCAACTTCATGGTCGAGCACCTCACGGCTCTTCTCGAGCAGACCGACATCGTGCCCGCGGTGAACCAGATCGAGGTGCACCCGTACTTCCAGCAGCGTGAGCTGCAGAAGTTCGGTGCTGAGCACGGCATCCTCACCCAGGCGTGGTCTCCGATCGGGGGAATCACCTCCTACCGTGGCGGCGACTCCAAGAGCACGTTCGAGGAGCCGGTGATCCTGGACATCGCGAAGGCGCACGGCAAGAGCGCGGCGCAGGTGATGTTGCGCTGGCACATCCAGAACGGCGTGCAGGCGATCCCGAAGTCGGTCAAGCCCGCCCGGATCGCGGAGAACTTCGACGTGTTCGACTTCGAGCTCACCGATGACGAAATCGCCCGCATCGATGCTCTCGACACCGGTGTCCGCGGCGGCCCGGAGCCCGAGGTGATCACGCTCGAAGCTTTCGGGCGCGACATTCCGGAGGACTGATGAGTGCCCTGACCGTTCTCGTTGTCGGCGCCACCGGCAGCATCGGTGTCCACGTCGTCCGAGAAGCGCTGGAGCAGGGGCACCGCGTGCGCGCACTCGCCCGCGATTTTTCCCGCACACAGAACCTTCCCGCAGAAGCGGACATCGTCATCGGTGACCTCACGAACGCCGACACCCTCCGGGATGCGGTCGCTGACATCGATGCGGTCGTGTTCGCGCACGGCTCGCATGGCGGCCGCGGCGAAGCCGAACGGGTCGACTACGGCGCTGTGCGCAACGTCCTCACCGCGTTGGGCGGTCGTCGTGTCCGTGTGGCCATGATGACCGCTGTCGGGACCACGGATCGTGCGAACGAGGGACACGACTGGAAGCGCCGCGCGGAACGCCTCGTCCGGGTCTCCGGCAATGCGTACGCGATCGCCCGGCCCGGGTGGTTCGATTACAACTCGCCCGATCAACGACGCATCGTGATGCGACAGGGTGACCTGTTCAGCACCGCGTCTCCAGCGGACGGCGTCATCGCCCGCGACCAGATCGCCCGCGTACTGGTCGACAGCCTCCGCTCCGACGAAGCCGACCACACGACGTTCGAGCTGGTCGCCGACAGCGGCACCGCGCAACCCGACCTCGCGCCCGTCTTCGGTGCACTGACCAAGGACACGACACTCGACGGCGCCCTCGACCAGGACAACATGCCCGCTGACGAGGAACCCGAAAGCGTTCGAGAGGATCTCGACACACTCGGGCGTTGAACCGTGGGGGTCGAGCGAAACACACGCTTGACCCCCATGCCCGCCGCAGAGAAGAGGACACAGCATGACCGAGATCGACAACCGCGGAGAAGTCCGAGAGTTCCTCCAGACCCGACGGGCGCGGATCACTCCCGCACAAGCCGGGATCATCGGCGGTGGCCGCCGTCGCGTCACCGGCCTCCGGCGCGAGGAAGTCGCCTCACTCGCGGGCATGAGCGTGGACTACTACGCGCGGATGGAACGCGGCGACCTCTCCGGTGTTTCCCCCGAGATCCTCGACGCACTCGCACGGGCGCTTCACCTCGACGATGCGGAGGCCGCCCACCTGCAGGATCTGGCTCACGCAGCCGGACCGCGAGGCCCCGGATACAAGCGGCCACGCCCGTCGAAGACGACTATCCGCCCTGCCCTGCAGAGGCTGCTGGATTCCATCGGCGCTCCGGCGTACATCACCAACGCTCGCAAAGACTTCCTTGCACTCAACACGATTGGGAACGCGGTGTTCGCCTCGATCGTCGACGACCCGGCGAACAGGCGCAACAACGCTCTCTTCACCTTCCTGAACCCCGCGGCCCAGAACTTCTATACCGACTGGGAAAGCGGGGCGAACAGCATCGTCGCCTCGCTCCACATCGAAGCAGGCCGCAACCCCCACGACAAAGCACTCACCGACCTCATCGGCGAACTCGTCACCCGCAGCGATGTCTTCCGGCACCGGTGGGCCGCCCACAACGTGCGATTCCACCGCACCGGCTCGAAGCGGGTCCACCACCCGGAAGTGGGAGACCTCGAATTCGACTACGAAGCGCTCGAGCTTCCCGCCGACCCCGGCCTGCTCATGTTCACCATGACACCCGCCCTTGACACCCCCACGGAAGATCGGCTGCGACTGCTGGGGAGCCTCGCAGCGACGCGCGCCTCCGAGCAGACCAACGTATGAGCAAACAGGCGGCCGGCAACTCCTCTCTGACGCGCCGGGGGCTCCTGCGTGGAGCCCTGGTGGTGGGAACCGGTCTCGCCAGCTCTGTCGCGCTGGCGGCATGCACGCCGAGCGAATCGACCTTTGCCGGGCGAGGCGCCACGAGCGGCGCCTCGCCCTCGGTGATGCCAGACCTACCGGGGGCCATACCGTCAGATCTGTCGGAGATCCCCGCGTCGTATCGGACGCCCGCTCAGGACCAGGGAACACTGACGGAGTTGATCTACGACACGTTCGAGTCGATGTCCTACGAAGAGCGAACACGCACGCTGACGAAGCGCGCCATCGTCTACCTGCCTCACGGATACACCGAGGACAAGAGATACGACGTCTTCTACCTCATGCACGGCGGGTGGGGAAACGAAACGGCCACGCTCGGGACCCCCGACGACCCCTCCGAATTCACGAACGTCCTCGACAACGCCATCCAGGCGGGCGAGATCGCACCCTTGATCGTGGTGTGCCCCACCTACAACAACACCAGCCCAGAGGACAGCTCCTCGTTCAGCCTCGCGCTGACATTGAACGAGAACTATCACCGCGAGCTGCTGAACGACCTTCTCCCCGCGGTCGAGAGCACCTACTCCACGTACACCGACGACGTCACGCCCGCGGGGCTGATGGCCTCGCGCGACCACCGCGGATTCGGCGGGTTCTCCATGGGAGCCGTGGCCACCTGGCGGACGTTCCAGCATGCACTGGACTACTTCCGCTTCTTCCTCCCGATGAGCTGCGGGACGTCGCTCGACATGGAAACCATCCTGAGCGCCTCGGACGGCCGCGCCCCCGACGATTATTTCGTCGGGGTCATCACCGGCACGGACGACTTCGCCCACCCATACGACACCGCCAGAGTCGATCTCATGCGTGGCCGCGGGTCGTTCATCGAAGAGACGGACACGCGTCCCGGGAACTTCGCTTTCCGTGTCAAGGACGGCTACGCCCACGATGGAATCGCCGCCACCGAGTACACCTACAACGGACTGCGCTGGTTCTGGCGACCCTAAGACTGTCCCTCACGGCGACAGTTCTCATTCCTCTGACCAACCACGAAGGAAACACCATGCGCCTCGAACCTCAGGCACCTACTACGAAGAACCCTCCCGAGTATTTCGCCGGCGACGTGTGGCTGGACCCAATCGCGGTACCGCACGAGGGCGAACAGCGCATGGTCGTCGCGACCGTCCGCTTCGCCCCGGGCTCGCGCACGGCCTGGCACTCACACGCGCGAGGGCAGTACCTGCGCGTCACCCAGGGCGTAGGACGCTTCGGCACACGAGACGGAAACATCATCGAAGCCCGTGCCGGGCAGACCGTCTACACCCCACCCGGTGAAGAGCACTGGCATGCCGCAACCAAGGACTGCTTCATGGAACACCTCGCGATGCTTGAGAACGGTGAGGACCCCGCCACGACAACCACCTGGCTCGAGCACATCACCGACGACGAGTACCGCGGCGTTGCTGTTACGGGCAGCACCTCGGATGACCACTGACCTCACTGCGGTGGGAGTCGAAGTTCGCTACTGACGGCGCGACCGGCACCCGCCGAAAACGATCGTTTCTGGCGGCGGCTTGGTGCACGCAATCCCAGTCGATCACCAACGCAAGGTCCCGTTCGCCGTTGACTGGTGGCCACGGGTAGCAGTGGATCAGGCGCTTTGACGCGCGTAGGGTGAGCAGGTCAGCCCGGACCCCGCTGACCGGCGGTGGGTTCGGAGCCTGAATGGTTCGGGCCCACTCGTCGCCACGATGACGTACTTGCCTCGACGTCTGAGCGACGATCCGGGTTGAGATACGGTCATGGCATGGCCACCCTTCACTACGGTGGATCGAACGACCCGATCCACATCGAAGAGCGCGCACTCGCTCACCTCAAAGTCGTCATCGCGACGAAGCTTCGGCGGCAAGAGTCATTCACCTTGTCATGGCGGCACGCGGAAGGCGATGAATCAAACGGACGTAGCACGGTCTGGCTTCACCCGTCGATCCCGCTGCGATTCACATTCGACGAGCCGGAGATTCCACAGCTGAACTTGAAGTGGATCGAAGCTCTCATGCACTCCGCTAACAGCTCCGGCGGTATCGCGCTCGTCGACGAAGTGCTCGATACACCAGAGGACTGACGCGTACACGACCGTGAGTCGATCCGGCATCACTTCCTGCCAGAAACGATCGTTTCTGGCGGGCTTGGGCGATGTCGCCGGGCGGAAGCGCGACACGCCGAAGCACGCTCCGCCGTAACCCCCTGCCGAAACCTAAAGGTGCCGAAACCGCTGGTGTAGGGTATCGGCGCGCGTTGTCGAGCTCATGAAACCACGTCTCCTGGACGTCGTCGTTCGAGCGTAAGCCGGACGATCTGCGTCATCCGCCTCAGCTTGTCCTGGGCCGCTCCGATGCTGATCTCGATGCCGTCTACCTCTCCAAGCCAGCCCATCGTTTTCGCCTCGGCGAGCCTTTCGTGGAGGTTGGCCAGGATGGATTCGAGGCGCTGGGGTTGTGCCGGGTCCGGTCGTAGCATCGGGCAGCGGATGCCTGTTGATAGGCGCGCCACGAGGTGACGGGACTCATGTTGGCCGCAACAACGGTTGCTGCATCAGATTGCGGATCGGCGTCACCTTCGAGCGGCGGAACTCGATTGATGGTGGTGGCGATACAGTCGTCGTACGCCCGATCGAGACTCGCGTTGGAAGGGTATCCAATGGAAGCTGTTCGACCTTTGAAGATCGATGATGCTGTTGATGCGACGCTCTCCGCTATCACTACCGAAGGTTGCGGCCCAGAGATCGCCGAGGTTCTACGGCTCGCGGCAAACGAGCTTCTGCGCGAGGCCGACCCCGGCTCTCCTGGGCTCAGCGCGCAGGAGCGCGCATTCTTGATCGAGTCGGGCGAGTTCACACCGAAGGAGTTGGCGGAGACAGAAGCGAGCGTCGCGCGCGGGGATCTTCGAGAACTAGAGAATCGAACCTTGCTCGAAACGATCGCTGCCAGCTTCAGCGAGTCCGAGGCGGCCGAAAAACTCGGAGTCAGCCGCCACCGGGTTCGAGAACTTTGCGGCGCAGAGCAATTGTTCGGCTTCAAGGTCGGGGCGGTCACTGTGTATCCCAGGTGGCAGTTCACCAACACGAGGCCGGAGGGCGTTCTGCCCCATCTCGCACATCTACTCAGCGAACTTCTGCCTGATGAACGCGATCCTGCGAGCTTGCAAGCATTCATGACGGTACCCAAGGAGGATTTGACGTTCCGAGGTGAACAGCAGACACCGATTCAGTGGTTGCTCCGAGGGGGAAGTCTCGATGCGATTAACGACATTGTCGACGGTGAGCGCTGGTACTGATCACGGGCCGAATCTTTGAGACTGCGGAGGTCGCAGTCAGACCTGGCCGGGTTCGCAAACGATCGGCGCTGTGTACTGGAGCATTCTCACACGGGGTGCACCACGACTTCCACAACAAGTTCGCTGAGAGGCGGAGCGAGTTGAGGCCCACCGAGAAGCACCTTTTTTCCTCATAAACGAGTCTTTCATGTTGCATTCCGACGCTCGAGAGTGCTACTTTGAGCGGGATCCAACAGGATCGCACCCGACGGGACCTACGGGGTTGGCCCCCCGCCCGTCGAATACTTGAGGCCCCGCCCGCGGCGAATGCGATCACCAGCGCATGATGACCCGAGGGTCAACGAACTGGTGAACAACGGATCGCGATGGCGAGGTCCTGGCGGGAAAGGCACCGGCAGGTGGCCCGTGAGACATGCAAGGTGCTCCTTCTCAAACGAGAGGAGTGGGCTTGCCTACTCGCGCCGTACCTCAAACAGAGTCTCGACTCACCCTTCAGGAAGCAGCGCACGCGCGGCGCATTGGCTACTCCACACTTCGCAAGCGCGTTGCTGACGGGAGCTTGCCTGCGGAGCGCATTGGTCGCCGCATCTATGTTGAGCCCGCCCACCTTGACGCGATGGCGGCTCCGGTCGTCGGCCGGCCGCGAGCGGCGGCGGAGATCGACTCAGCCGTTGCCCGTGTCGTCGCAGCCGCGCCGCGACTTACCGCCGAACAGCGCGAGCGCCTTGCAGTGATCATCGGAGGTGCGGCGTGAATACACCGTTCCACTCCGGCTGGAGAGCGCACGAAATTCGTGACGCCAGCGGCACGTTCCAGGTGTTGGTCCGACGCATGCAGCGGCACGCTCAATCCGCTCACTTGAGCTCGATTACTGGGGGTCTCCAGAGAAGTGCCCCAGCAATCGAGCCGTTGGGAGCGCAGCGGTCCCTTGATTTTCCGGGGTTTTCGCCGCGGGGTCATAAGGCGCCTATGGGTCCCCGTGTTTATGACCCCGACCCCCTGCTGCCCGCGGTGGGCTTCGCCGACCCGCTTGCGGGCCGTGAAGTCGCATTCGGAGAACTTGCCTCTGTGCGATCCATGGGAACTGGTCGGCGCGCGATCGTCGTCGGGTTCGACTCCGAGTTCACAACAGTGGATGGTGTTCGGGCGATCGACAGTTGGCAGTTCGCAACGCCCGATTTGGACGATTCGTCGACGATGGTCCAAGTCGTCATCCTTCCGCTCGATGGGCGACGAATCGGGATGCACACCGCTCTGTGGGAAGTCGTCCGCGCTGCGTCATTGTGGCGGTCACCTCTAGTGAGAGCAGAGGTGGATGACCGCGGCGTGCGTCGTAGCACGGTCATCGAGCAGGCCGGTGCCGGTCCCGCTGGTGACGCCGCTCGAAGCTGGGCGGCCAACCCTCGTGATTGGCAGGCCCGTGCTGCCGCCCTTGCGCCCTGGCGCGTCCCAATCGTCTTGGCCTGTCACTACGGTGCGGCAGATCTAACGTCGTTTCGCGGTGGCGCGAGAGTCACCGATCATCTGACGCGCCTCACGTCCGCTGCCGGCGGCCTTGTCACGCTGCTTCCGTTCCGCCTTCAGAGTGGCGACCAGCGGGGCGATGACTTCGGTTGGTGGCGGTCGCTGAGCGTTACGGTCCGCGACACGATGACGCACGCTCCTGCGGGCAAGCGGACGCTCGCGGCAATCGGCGCGGCCGCTGGCATCGAGAAACTAGAGGTGCCCGGCGACCGCATCTCGCGGATGACGGAGTACCGCCGCGAACACCTGACCGACTTTCTCAACTATGGCGTGAACGACGCGGAGATTGTGGTGGAGTTCCTCTCCCGAATCTGGGGCGAAGGCACACTCCCGCCCGTGACTCTCGGCGGTGGTGCTGCGGCGTCGCTCGTGGCGTCGGGATCCGACTACTTCGGGGTGGCTTCTGCGAAGGAGTTCAGACTCGCGTTCTCCGGGCTCGTTGAGGACGAGGCCGTTGATGTTGTAGAAGAAGGTGATGAGTTGACGTTCTACTCAAAGCGCGGCCGAACGCCGGTGGATGGCGCCGCAGCGCAGCTGAGCAAGGCTTTTGCGTCCGCGTATCACGGCGGGTTGAACGCGTGCCCTGCGCCCGGGTACTACCCGCTGCGAACGATCGATATCGATGCGAAGAACGCCTACCCGACGGCTATGGCGCTCGTGCCTGATCTGGACTGGGAAACCGGTGCTATTCAGGAGGTCGTTCACGAACGGATGCTGAGTACCCATGACGTGCCGGAGCCGACCACGTCCTTCGTGGGATTTGTCTCGTTCGAGTTCCCCGGTCACGTCTCGTACCCGACTCTCCCCATCGTGGCCGACGGCACGCTCATCTATCCGCGGTCGAGCGAGGGAACTGCGGGGACATGGGTTTGCGGGCCGGAACTCTGGCTCGCGCTCCAGCTTGGCGCGAGGGTGTTTTGCCAGATCGGCTTTGCGGGGCGACCGGCTCACCGCGCAGATGGCTCGCTTAGCCTGTCGCTTCGTTATGGCGTGAAACAGCTGATCGAGGACCGCACTACTGCGAAGCGGCTCTTCGGAAAGGGGTCGCTTGAGGAGGAGACGTTGAAGACGGGCGTATGCACGATCTACGGGAAGACCGCACAAGACGTGGCTGAGCAGCGCTCGTGGGATGCCCACAAGCAGGAGATGGACAATGTCGGTGGCTCTGCGATCTCCAGTCCGTCACATGCGGCCACCACGACAAGCCTCGTGCGAGCTCAGCTCCTGGCGACGATGAATCAGATCACCGAACGAGGCGGCCAGGTCTTCTCGGTCACCACTGACGGATTCATCACGGACTGGTCCGTTACCGACGTTGAGAGTCTCGATCTCTATGGTCTCGCGGAGCATCTGCGCGAAGCTCGCACAGCGCTCACCGGGGATGCGACGATCTGGGAAGCCAAGCACGAACAAGATGATCTGGTGAACTTCACCACACGCGGTAACGTGTCGCTCCGCGTCGACGGCGTGTGCGCTCACAACGGCTTGAAGCCCTCCGCGGGAATCGACGCCGACAGTCTCGAGGATCGTGAAGAGCTGTTGGTCAACGTGGTTACTCGTGAAGGTCGGGTCGAGAATGCCTACCGTCGATTCCCGAGCTTCCAAGAGCTCTCTCGGAGAGAAGGGCGCAAGGACTTCATTCCGTCGGTTGTCGAGCGCGCACTCAGCATGGACTTCGACCTCAAGCGCCGGCCACTGATGGCATCTATGTCCGGCGAAAGCGTCCCGGTTCCAGACGGATCGAAGCACGAGATGGCGACGTTTGAGACCGCTCCGTGGGACTCCATCGAAGAGTGCCTGCGTGCGCGAGCGATCGCTCGCGAGATTGCGAAAACGGGTTGCCTGAGGACCGTCGACGAGTGGAAGGACTGGCACGTCCGATTCGCGCACGGAAAGGGGCACAGGATCGTCACCCCTCGTCGGGCTGTGCTGATGTCAATCGTCATGGCTCACCGCCAGGGAGTCGTCACCATTCCGACCCTGGCAGATCGCGATCTCAGCCTCCTCGAGCGTCTCGACTGGATCGCCCGGTGGGATCTCGGCACGGTGAGCGAAGGTGACTGGAAGAACGCTCGTCGGCCCGAGCGAGCTTCGCAGATGTTGCCTCTATCGGAGCTCGAGCCGTGGCTCTCACGCATGCTGTCGGCGGCTCCGGGCACTTCGCCTTTTGAGCCATCGGGAGGCGCGTCGTGACGATCCGTCGACACAGTTGCCGTCTTGTCCGCACAGCGGCCCCCGGAGGGCACCAGGAGCTTCTGACGAGCGAAGCGTGCTCAGAAGTGTATGGGGCTACACCTTCTTCTGACGAGAAGGAGCATCCCACCCTCCAAAGGAAGCGCAGGGGTGGGTTGCGGATGAGCGGCAGGAGAAGCCCCTCGGGAGAGCCGCCGGAGGCTCCGTGGTCTGTTGCGTCGAGGACGGAACAGACCACGGACCACGTCGAGAGGAACGAGGCATGAGTTACACGATGACGTTCGACGTGTCTCACAAGGTGAAGCGTGGAGGGCATGCGAAGGCATTCTTCAGGCACATCGCGCGAGATGCTGACCAGAAAGCTGGTTTCATCTTCCCCCAGTCGAATGCGAACATCATCCCGGAGAGAACCGCTCTTAACATGACGATGGTCAATGACGGTTCCGGTAGCGTGAGGCGTCTTGAATCCGTCGATGGCCGGCCGCCTTCGGACGAGCTCGACGACTACCTCAAGCAGCGCCTTGAGTCGGTCGGGAGGGCTCTTCGCAAGGACGCGGTCTTGATTCGCGGCGTTGTCCTCCAGCTCGATCCGAAGTGGTTCGCCGAGCACGATGCCTCTTGGCGCGAGAAGGGGCCGAGCAAGGAGGCCTACGCGTACATGGGAGCGGCGCTGGATTGGGCTGTCGCCGAGTTCGGCGCTGACAACATCGTGGGGTTCTCCGTGCACCTAGATGAATTGCATCCGGGCCTGCAGGTGGCAGTTGTCCCCGTAACGGGCGACGGACGGCTTTCCCAGAAGGACTTCTTCAAGGGGCCGGCCGATCTGAGGCGCCAACACAAGGAGCTTCGTGCTGTGATGGCCGAAGCCGGGTACGACGTGGAGCACCGAGTTACGGAACGCTCGAGAGAACATCTCAGCAGCAGCGAGTTTCAGAGAAAGGCAGATTGGCTCCGGGATGCCGCCTCCGAGATGGAGAGCGACCGCCGAGACATCGAGGTCATGCGCCGCGGGGTGGCTTCTCGCGCCTCAGAACTCGACGATCGAAGGGCGCAGGTCGATGAGCGGGAGCAGGAGGCGACCGTGCGTAGAGCAGCAGCCGAGACGGCAGTCCGGGAGGCAAACGATGTCCGTGCTCGCGCTCTGCGAGCTCAGCATGCAGCCGAGCACGCTCGGGAGGACGCCGAAGCTGAGAGAGAACGGCTGCGCGATCTCAGTGTACGCCTCGAGCAACTTCCCGCGGACGTAGATCGTTGGCTCAACAAGAGGATGATCGGGCAGACACCCCTGCGCGAGCTCTTCAACGCGGACATGGCTAAGACTCGTGCGCGGAGGCGAGAACTCATCGAGCTGATTGAGCGAGAAGAAACCGCCCCTCCTCAGAGGGGCTTCGATCGGGAGCGATGATCCCGCGGCGGGTGCGTAAGGGCCGTGTGGTGGCCACAATATGGACACCACACGGCCCCTTCATGCAAGGGGATCGATGCTCCTTCATTAGTGGCCACGAACTGGTCATTAGCGGCCCACGGTGTGGTCACTTGGCGGCCCAATGGTTCCTTCGTCAACACTGGAATCGGGTAAGTGTCCGTAATATGGACACGGCGTGGTCACCTTGCGGCCACCTCGTAAAGCATGGAAGTAGTTGCACACGAGGGGCATGACGCGGCGACCGTACCGGATCCGTTGGCAAGGACCTCTCGATCGACGCGATTCGATGGTTTGGAGAGCGCGCCGAGGGTGGGGTCATCTAGTGGCGCTGCTGCGGGGGTGGGGTCATCTGGTGGCGCTTGCCACCCGTTCCCGCCGGGGTTCCGCCCAGGAGTGGGGTCATCTGGTGGCGCTTGCCACCCGTTTCCGCCGGGGTTCCGCCCAGGAGTGGGGGCATCTGGTGGCGCTTGCCACCCGTTCCCGCCGGGGGTGGGGTCATCTGGTGGCGCTTGCCCCCGTTCCCGCCGGGGGTGGGGTCATCTGGTGGCGCTTGCCCCCGTTCCCGCCGGGGGTGGGGTCATCTGGTGGCGCTTGCCCCCGTTCCCGCAGGGAGTGGGGGCATCTGGTGGCGCTTGCCCCCGTTCCCGCCGGGAGTGGGGGGCATCTGGTGGCGCTTGCCACCCGTTTCCACCGGGGGTGGGGTCATCTGGTGGCGCTTGCCACCGTTCCCGCCGGGGGTGGGGTCATCTGGTGGCGCTTGCCACCCGTTCCCGCCGGGAGTGGGGGCATCTGGTGGCGCTTGTCACCCGTTTCCGCCGGGGTTCCGCCCAGGAGTGGGGGCATCTGGTGGCGCTTGCCACCCGTTTCCGCCGGGGGTGGGGTCATCTGGTGGCGTTACGTCGGCCCAGCTGGGCCAGTACGCGAGCAGGTGTCGGAGGCATCCCAGTCAACCTTGTCGCCATTCGATGTCGACACTCGCCGCGACCGCATCGGAGGTTGTTACGCGCCTACCGTGGCCTACAGGCTTGATTCGAACGACCATCAGGCCGTCAACGAGGAGTCGGCGCCTAGCCAAGGTCGCTCCCTCCCACCAAGCTTCGACATCATCGACGACGGCTAACTCAGCGAAGGGATCCTCGCGAACGGCGAGAGCGATCTGGTCACTGATCGCCTGGAGTTCTCTTGAGATCTCCATAAGGCTGTCATCCGCCTCAATGTCGGTCATCAGGCCGCGAGCGACAAAACTTGCGATCGACTGGCGGCGCCCCTTAAGAGCTTCGCGCGTCGAGTTCAGAACAGCGACGTCGATCGAATCTGGACGCGGAGTGATCAGGTCGATGGCATCTTCTTGCGACAAGCGAGCGACACAGATGTTTGAGACGTACTGGTCGATGATGTCGCCGTTGCGCATGAAATGGCCTTTCGGACACCGGTAAGCGTGGTAGCGCCGAGACGGCGCTGCCCCGCCTCCGGCCTTACGGGCTGTGGGATGAGTCTCGCCGCTAGCGGATCTGACGGGATGCGAGCAGATCGCGCAGACGGCCAGACCCGAGAGCAGCCACTTCCTCGCAGTCCCGCTGTGATTCGCACGGACCCCGATGAGACGACCACGGCTGGCGACGAGCTGGTCGCGCTCAATAATCGCTTCCCAAGCGCCCGGCGTGCAGGCGTCGAGATCGATCGCAGTTGCATCGAAAAGGCCAGTCGGTTGCGCCGGCGGCAGGAGCGCTGCGTAAAGCGGATTCAGCAGCACACGACGTACCGTGCTCGAATGCCATCGCACGCCCCGTCGCGTCAGGCTGCCGGCGTCACTGAGATCCCGCGCGATCTGCGCGAGCGGAGCCCCAGCGAGAAACTCGCGGAAGATTCGTCGAACGTCCTTTGCTTCGGCTTCATCAACTCTGTATCGCGTGCCGGCGGCATCTCGTTCGATGCTCGGCACCCAGCCGTACCCATGCGGAGGCTTGCCTGGTGTCGGATGCCCTGCGAGCCGTCGACTGACTGCGTAGCGGGCAGCTCTCTCAGTCTTGATCCGAACCTCGCGCTCCGCCAGGAGCACGAGCTGCTTGAGCATGAAGTCATCCAGCTTGGTGTCGATTCCTTCGCGGATAACGACGACCCTGATGTCGCGCCGCGGCGGCCGAATGTCGAGCACGTCGACAAGGCTGCGAGTGATGCGCGACGTCTCAGTGACGATGACGGTGTCGAACTCACCCGCATCGAAAGCCTTAAGCATCGCTGACCACGCGGTCTTCGGTCCTCGCTCTTTCGAGGCAGACGTGTCGTTATCCTGGTGTTCGGCGACCACTCGCCAACCTCGACGGTGTACCTCCGTGCGACAGTCTTCGAGTTGTTGGGCGATGCCCTGGTCCTCGTCGACTGACTGCCTCGCGTAGATCGCGACCCGGGGCACTCGAGGAACAGCAGAAGTCATACGTCGATCCTGACAGAGTATGTCTCTAGGCGTTCACGGTGGCCATCGTGGTGATGGCGTACTCGGCGGTGGCCGCGCCACTGTCGTCGCCGAAGAGGGTTGCCGCGCTGCGCCGGGTGAGCGAGGGGATGGTGTTCATGTGTTCCTTCTTTCTATGGGACGGATACGCGGTGCATCCGGTGGAACTCGGCCGTCACAGCGGCAGTGGAGTGGAGGCGAGCACGCTCAGCAGAAGCGGTGCGACGCCGAGCAGCAGGAAGGCCGGGAGAGTGCACACTCCGAGCGGGATGAGCAGCGTCGTCGAGAGCTTGGCCGCGCGAAGGCGTCCGTCCACCCGTGACGCGTGTCTCTCCTGGCCGGCGGAAGCCCGAAGCAGTTCACCCGCCGGGACCCCGGCAGCATGCGACAGCTCGAGCACCGCGCCGATGCGAGCGTCGTCACCGGTAGACGATGCCGGGCTCTCGGCGACGAGGCGCAGGGCTCGTGGGATCGACGCGCCTCCTGAGAGGGCGACCGCCATGAGCTCGGCTCGCATGCCCGGTGTTCCCGGTTCGGGACGCGCCCGCGTGAGGAGTCGCCCGGTCCACGCGCGCGCCGCGGCGACGAGCAGGAGCCCGGCGACCACGCACCCGGCGCCGGCGGGCGTCCCGACGATGACGCCGACAGTGTCGAAGCCGAGGGCGAAGCCGAGGAAGAGGCCGGCGAACGGCATCCAGAGCAGGAGCTTGGCGGTTCCCGCGGGCTCGGCGAGCGCGATGCGCACGTCGTCCGCGGCGGATGACGCGTCGCGCAGCGTCTCAGCGAGCATCCTCAGCACCTCGGCGAGCGGTGCGCCGACGGTCGTCGCGATCTCCCAGGCGGCCGCGAGGTCACGCCACGCGCCACCCTCCGCTTCGATGGCCGCGATGAGCGGGACGCCGCCATCCACACGGGCGATCACGGACGCAGCGTGACGGTCGCCGATCGAGGCAAGATGGCGCCATGCGACCATCGGCACCGCGCCGGCTTGGAGAAGCACCGCGAGCGTCTGCACCGATGTCGCGGCGTCGCCCCCGGTCTCGACGACCGGACGACGCCATCCCCTCACCACGGCCGCACCTCCTCGATGCTCAGCCGATCCCCGCTCACCGCGAGCTCGCCGGCGTGCGCGATGCGTCTCCGCCCGCCAGGCGCCCTGTCGAGATGAAGGACGATCGTGAAGGCGCTCACAGCCTGGCGCGCGAGCGCCGTGGCATCCATCGCCGCGAGGGCGCCGAGCGCTTCGAGCCGGGCCGGCACGTCGCTGAGACCGCTCGCGTGGAGAGTTCCCGCTCCCCCGTCGTGTCCGGTGTTCAGAGCAGTCAGGAGTTCTCTCACCTCCTCGCCGCGGCATTCTCCGACCACGAGACGGTCGGGGCGCATGCGCAGCGACTCGCGGACCAACCGGGCGAGGCTGATGCCGCCGGCTCCCTCGAGATTCGACTGCCGTGCCTCCAGAGCGACGTGGTGGGGATGCTGCGGGCGCAGTTCGGCGACGTCCTCGATCGTGACGATGCGCTCAGAGGCCGGGACGGCTGACAGCAATGCCGACAGCAGCGTGGTCTTGCCCGTTCCCGTCCCGCCGGTGATGAGGATGTTGGCGCGCTCGGCGACGAGCTCGAGAAGCCAGCTGTGCTGGGCCGCGTCGAAGGAGCCGAGCGCCGCCAGCGCGTCGAGATCGGCAGCGCGCACTCTGGGCACACGGATCGAGAGCGCCGTCCCCGACGTCGAGATCGGCGCGAGCACGGCATGGACGCGGATGCCGGAGTCGAGCCTGACATCGACGCACGGAGCCTGGTCGTCGAGATGTCGACCGCCGAGTCCGACGAGCCCGACCGCGAGGTCGCGGACCTCCCGCTCGGACGCGCTCCACCCGAGCACGGGTTCCGCACCATGCCCTCGGTCGATGAACAGCCCGGATGCGCCGTTGACGAAGATGTCGGTGACCTCCTCGTCTGCGCAGTGCTCGGCGAGGAGGCCGAAGGCGGGATCGACCTGCAGCGGCGAAGGAGCACCCCGGACAGTTCCGTCGACGAGCGCCGCCGAGCCGCGCGGCTGAATGACGAAGGGATCAGGCATGCCCCGAAGCTAGGGCTCACGGCGGATCCGCGGGGTCGCCGCGGCGCTCCCGCGACGACCACTGTGAGCAACGTCTGGACGATGGCATCCGTGCAGAGCGGGTGTGGACGGCGTCAGATCGCGAGCCACAGGATGGGAGCGCTCCCGGCAAGAGATGGGCGGCACCTCACGGGGGGAATGAGATGCCGCCCACGGCGTCCCTCATGGGGGAATCGGGCACGCCAAGGCCAGAATGAGAATTCGGCTGTCGTCGAGTGTACGCAAGGCGACCGTCCTGACAAAACCCGTCGGACTACCGACTTTCGGCAGTAATGCGATGTCCGTGCCCGGGACTAGATTCGCCCTGACCTGATCGCGTCAGAGATGCGTTCATGCCCGCACGACCTGCCACGCCGCAAAGGAGCGCCTGCCGATGAGCAGCCAGATCGATCACCTTCTCGATGAGACCCGCCAGTTCCCGCCGTCCGAGGAGTTCGTCGCCCAGTCGGTCTCGTCTCCCCGGCTGTATGAGACTGCGTCGACCGACCGCGAGGCCTTCTGGGCCGACCAGTCACGCGAACTGCTGGAGTGGCACAAGCCGTTCACGCGCGTGCTCGACTGGTCGACCCCGCCGTTCGCGAAGTGGTTCGACGACGGCGAGCTCAACGTCGCGTACAACTGCCTCGACCGCCACGTCGAGGCGGGCAACGGCGACCGTGTCGCTCTCCGCTGGGAGGGCGAACCGGGCGACTCCCGGTCGATCACCTACGCCGAGCTGACCGAGGAGGTCAAGCGCGTCGCGAACGTGCTGGAGGGGCTCGGCATCGGCCATGGCGACCGCGTCGCGATCTACCTGCCGATGATCCCCGAAGCGGTCGCATCGATGCTCGCCGTCGCCCGCGTCGGCGCCATCCACTCCGTCGTGTTCGGCGGGTTCAGCGCCGACAGCCTCCGCTCGCGCATCGATGACGCAGGGGCGAAGCTCGTCATCACCGCCGACGGCGGCTACCGCAAGGGCCGCGTGTCCGCGCTCAAGCCGGCCGTCGACCAGGCGCTCGCCGACCGCGGCGACGGCGAGCAGCAGACGGTCGAGCACGTGCTCGTCGTCAAGCGCGGCGAGAACGAGGTCGACTGGGAGGACGGTCGCGACCTCTGGTGGCACGAGGTCGTCCCCGCGGCCTCCCCCGAGCACACTGCCGTGGCCTTCCCCGCCGAGAACCCGCTGTTCATCCTCTACACCTCCGGGACTACGGGAAAGCCCAAGGGAATCCTGCACACCTCCGGCGGGTACCTCACTCAGGCCGCCTACTCGCACAAGTACGTGTTCGACCTGCATCCCGAGACCGACGTGTACTGGTGCACCGCCGACATCGGGTGGATCACCGGACACAGCTATGTCACCTACGGTCCGCTGGCGAACGGCGCGACCCAGGTCATCTATGAGGGCACGCCTGACGCGCCGCACCCCGGGCGCTGGTGGGAGATCATCGAGAAGTACAAGGTCTCGATCTTCTACACGGCGCCCACCGCGATCCGCTCGTTCATGAAGATCGGCCGCAGCGTGCCCGCGAAGTTCGATCTGTCGTCGCTGCGCCTGCTCGGCTCGGTGGGCGAGCCCATCAACCCCGAGGCGTGGATCTGGTACCGCGACGTGATCGGCGCGGGCAAGACGCCCATCGTCGACACCTGGTGGCAGACCGAGACAGGCGCGATCATGGTCTCTGCACTGCCCGGTGTCACCGCCACCAAGCCGGGATCCGCCCAGGTGCCGCTGCCCGGAATCTCGATCGACGTCGTCGACGAGTCGGGCGCCGAGGTGGGCAACGGCAACGGCGGCCTCCTCGTCGTCACCGAACCGTGGCCGAGCATGCTCCGCGGCATCTGGGGCGACCCTGAGCGGTTCACGGAGACGTACTGGGAGAAGTTCGAGAAGCAGGGCTACTACTTCGCCGGTGACGGTGCGCGCCTCGACCAGGACGGCGACCTCTGGTTGCTCGGCCGGGTAGACGACGTCATGAACGTCTCCGGACACCGCCTCTCGACGGCCGAGATCGAGTCGTCGCTCGTCGCACACGAGGCGACGGCCGAGGCCGCGGTCGTCGGCGCGGCAGATGAGACGACCGGTCAGGCCGTCGTCGCATTCGTGATCATCAAGGAGAGCTACCTCTCGGCGCACGACCCCGCCGGACTCGCGCAGCAGCTGCGCCTCTGGGTGGGTGAGCAGATCGGCGCGATCGCCCGGCCTCGCGACGTGTACATCGTGGGCGAGCTTCCGAAGACGCGCTCGGGCAAGATCATGCGGCGTCTGCTGCGCGATGTGGCTGAGGGGCGCGAGGTCGGAGACACCACCACGTTGGCCGACACCGCGGTGATGAGCATCATCTCGGCGCAGGTCAAATAGCTCGGATGCAGCAAACGCCCCCTTCCGAACCGATCCGGAAGGGGGCGTTGCCGTATGCGCGTGGTGACGGGTGGCGACCTCAGGCCAGGATGAACGTGGCCTCGACTTCGACCGGGCTGTCGAGCGGGAGCACCGGCACACCGACGGCCGCGCGGACATGCTGCCCGGCGTCGCCGAAGATCTCGCCGAGGACCAGGCTCGCCCCGTTGATCACGCCGGGCTGGCCGGTGAAATCGGGGGTGGATGCCACGAAGCCGCCGAGCCGCAGCACTCCGGCGATCCTGTCCACGCCCCCGGCCGCAGCCGCAGCCGCCGCGAGAGCGTTCAGGGCGCAGGTGCGCGCATAGGCGTTGGCGTCCTCGGCGGTGACCTCTGCCCCGACCTTGCCCGTCGCGGGAAGCGCTCCCTCGACGAAAGGCAGCTGGCCGGAGGTGTAGACGAGTCCGTCGTGCACGACCGCCGGGACGTAGGCTGCGACCGGCGCCGCGACGACGGGGAGCTCGATGCCCAGCTCGGTCAGGCGCTCAGAGACGCTCATGCCGCTCCCCCTTCGAACTGGCGGGACGCCTCGGCTGCGGCAGCGAGACCGGCGTTGCCCGAGGCATCCGCCGTCACCGGGCGCTTGAAGTAGGCGACGAGCCCACCCTCGGGGCCCTGGATGACCTGCACGAGCTCCCAGCCCTGCTTGCCCCAGTTGTTGAGGATCGCTGCGGTGTTGTGGATCAGCAACGGGGTGGTCAGGTACTCCCAGGTGGTCATGGCACTCCTGTCTGGCGGCATCCGCGCTGGCGGCTGCGTCAAAGGCGGTATTCAGGGAACTCCCCTACGATCAAGCGTATGCCTCAAAAGAATCGCACGGTGAAAGGTGCGCTCGGCGGAGTCCTCGGACTCGTCGGGCTGAGCGCCGTCGCCGGCCTCCTCGTCGCGGCCAGCGTCACCCCGGTCCTCGCCATGACCGGTATCGCCGGGTCGCAGGCCCTCACCATCTTCGAAGACCTGCCGGAGAACCTTCAGGTCGGCGCGCCGATGCAGCAGTCGACCATCTATGCGACCGGTCTCGACGGCAACCCCGTCGCACTGGCGTCGTTCTACGAGCAGAAGCGCATCCCCGTGGCCTACGACCAGGTCGCGCCGGTGATGTACGACGCGATCCTGTCGAGCGAGGACAAGAACTTCTACACCCACGGCGGCATCAACCTCGGCGCGACGCTGAAGGCCGCGGTCGGCAACGTCGCAGGGACGACCGATCGAGGAGCCTCCACGATCACGCAGCAGTACGTGAAGAACGTCCAGGTGCAGGAGTGCGAGCAGGACGTCGACCCCGCGGCCGAGGACTACTCCAAGCAGATCGAGCAGTGCTTCCTCGATGCGGCGGTCGCGGACGGCGGCAAGGGCGTCGAGCGCAAGCTGCAGGAGATGCGTTATGCGCTGAAGATCGAGAAGGACTACTCGAAGAACGAGATCCTCCTCGGCTACCTCAACATCGCCAACTTCGGCGGCACCATCTACGGCATCGAGGCCGCAGCGAACCGCTACTTCTCCACCAGCGCGGCGAATCTCAGTCTCGCGCAGGCGGCGACGATCGCCGGCATGGTGCAGGAGCCCAACCGATTCCGCATCGACCGCCCCGAGGGAATCTGGACGGATGATGCCGGCGTGGCGCACAACGGGGACGCCGACGGCTACAAGGACACGAAGGACCGCAGAGACTACGTCCTCAATCGGATGCTCGCGGACGCGAAGATCACGCAGGCCGCGCACGACGAGGCCGTCGCCTCGCCGGTCACTCCCCTGCTGAGCGAGCCCCAGCAGGGCTGTGCGGCCGCGGGCGACAACGCGTACTTCTGCCAGTACGTGAAGGCCGTCATCGAGAACGACGAGGCGTTCGGCGCCACGGAAGAGGAGCGTCGCTCGAACCTCCGCCGCGGCGGAATGGAGATCTACACCTCCCTCGATCTGCGGGTCCAGCAGCCCGCGATCGACGCGGTCAGGGCGCAGGTCCCGCAGGCGATGCCCGGGATCCTCGTCGGTGGCACCGGAGTGTCGATCGAGGCGTCCACGGGTCGCGTCCTCGCCATGGCACAGAACACCGTCTTCAACGAGACGACCGAGGCCAACCTGGCTGCCGGCGAGACCTCGCAGGTCTTCGCGGCCGACAAGGCGCATGGCGGCTCGACCTACGGGTTCGAGACGGGATCGACCTACAAGCTGTTCACGCTTCTGAGCTGGCTGGAGTCCGGCCACTCCGTGAACCAGGTCCTCGACGGTCGCCTCAAGACCTTCAGCCCCTTCACCAGGTGCGGGGACAAGGTGACGAACAGCTCCAAGATCAACAACTTCGGCAACTCCGGCGGTTCGGTGGGCAGCGTGCGACAGTTCACCGCGCAGTCCCTGAACACCGGTTTCCTCGCGATGGCGCAGCAGCTCGATCTCTGCGACATCAACGAGGTGGCGAAGCGACTCGGCGTCCACTACGGCAACGGCGACGACATCACGGTCGGCGGAACGAACGCCAACACCGCTCCGAACGATCCGTTCCCGACGGTTCTGGGCTCGAAGAGCGTGGCTCCTCTGCAGATGGCCGGCGCCTACGCCACCGTCGCCAACAACGGCGTCTACTGCGAGCCTCGCGTGATCGACCGGGTCGTCGGCGAGGACGGCGCGGAGATCACTCCTCCCGCGCAGAAGTGCTCCCAGCAGCTCACCCCTGAGGTCGCCGCGACCGCCGCGTACGCACTGCGAGGCGTCATGGAGGGCAACGGCACCGGAACGAGGGCCAACCCGTACGACGGAACCCAGCTGATCGGCAAGACCGGTACCGCCGAGAAGGAGCACACCATGCTCGTCGAGTCGAGCACCAAGGTCACGACAGCGGTGTGGGTCGGAAACGTCGACGGCCGCGTGCCGCTGAACGACTTCCGCAACGGCAACGGGACGCGACTCGGCGACATCCGCTACGGCCTCGCCAAGGCGATCCAGGGTGCCGCGGATGCCGTGTACCCCGCGGAGGACTTCCCTCGCCCCGACGACAAGCTGGTTCGTCAGGTTCTGACGAACGTTCCCGACGTGGTGGGCAAGTCCGTCGGCGAAGCGAGCTCTCTCATCGAGGCTGCGGGCTTCACCGCAGCCGTCGGACCCGCCGTGGACGGTCCCGCCGGCGATGTCGTCATGGCGCAGGACCCGTCCGGACAGGCCCCGAGCGGTGCGACGATCACGATCTCGCCGAGCAACGGCCAGGGCGCGACGGTGCCCGACATCACCGGACAATCGAAGGCCGAAGCGCAGAGCGCGCTGTTCGGGGCAGGGTTCTCGTCGATCGACTTCGACGGGTCATGCAACGGTCAGAACGCCGCGGTCACGTCCACCGACCCGGCCGCGAACACACCGACGACGAAGAGCACGTCCATCAAGGTCCGCTGCAAGTGACGTCTCGCCACGCGGCGCACCCGGCCCTCATCGCGCTCGGCGCGGTGGGGGCCGCTGGTGCCGCAGCCGCCGTCTGGGGCATCGGCATCGAGCGCTACCTCTTCACGGTGCGTGAGGCGACCGCATCCGCTCTCGCCCCGGGTTCCGCACCGTTGCGCGTGCTGCACATCTCGGACGCGCACATGGCTCCGTGGCAGCACCGCAAGCAGGACTGGCTCGCCTCACTCGCGCAGCTGAAGCCCGATCTCATCGTCAACACCGGCGACAATCTCGGACACCGCGACGGTCTCGCCGGGATCAGACGTGCCTTCGAGCCGTTCGCCGGAATCCCCGGTGTCTTCGTGCACGGTTCCAACGACGTCATCGGCCCCTCGCCGCGGAACCCGATCCGCTACTTCGCCGGCCCGTCGCAGCGCCCGCGAGAGCTGAACTTCCTCGACACCGATGCGATGGACGCGTACTTCACCGACGAGCTCGGATGGACGAGCCTGAACAACGCCGCAGCGCGACTCACGGTGGCCGGCAGTCCCCTGGACCTGTTCGGCGTGAGTGATGCGCACTGCGACTGGGACCGGCTCGAGGACCTGCCGGACGCCATCGATGCTCTCGGCCCGCGGACTGCCGGCACATCCGTTCTCGGCGTCACGCACGCGCCCTATCAGCGCGTCCTGAACGGGTTCGTGGAGATGGGCGCCGACGCCATCCTCGGAGGCCACACGCACGGCGGTCAGGTGTGCCTGCCCGGTTTCGGTGCTCTCGTAGCGAACTGCGACATCCCGCTGAAGCAGGCGAAGGGTCTCAGCACGTGGACTCAGGGCGATCGCGCCGTGCCCCTCAATGTCAGCGCGGGCTGCGGACACTCGATCTACGCGCCGATACGCTTCGCGTGCCGCCCCGAGGCGACGCTGCTGACCTTGACGGCGCGCGGTTGATGCCTCGATTCGGCGCTGGGAGCATTTCGCTGTAGACTCGGAGGGTTGCAAAACGGGGTGTGGCGCAGCTTGGTAGCGCGCTTCGTTCGGGACGAAGAGGTCGCAGGTTCAAATCCTGTCACCCCGACAAGTAACACCGGAAGGCCGTCCTCACGGGCGGCCTTCTCTGTATCCGGAACGAGGAGAAAGGCACCGCATGAGTCGCTTGCTCCCCCCGCCTCGACGACTGACCCGAGGCATCGCCCTCGCTCTCGCCCTGCCGTTCTTCGGCGGCATCGCGCTGCTGACGCTCACGCCGACGCGCATCGAGCAGTCCATGCCGAACCTGCTCGATCTCGTGCTGTCCGTTTCGCACCGACTGGGGTGGGAGTCTCTTGATTTCACCCGCCTCGAGGTCATCGCCAACGTTCTGGTCTTCGTGCCCATCGGCATCCTGGCTTTCATCCTCATCCCCCGCCGCCTCTGGCCGCTGGCGCTCGCCCTGGGCCCGGCAGTGTCCCTCTCCGTCGAGGCCGCCCAGCGCCTCGCCCTGCCGAATCGCACGGCCACCGTATCCGATGTGATCGCGAACTCCGGCGGCGCGCTGATCGGCGTCGCGCTCGCGATCCTGTGCACCCTCCTCTTCGCTCCGCGTGTCTCTCAGCACCGCCCGTCTACTCTGGAAGCATCATGACCTCGCCTGCACTCGTCGCCTTCGATCTCGACGACACCCTCGCCCCGTCGAAAGAGCCCATCGATGCTCGCATCGCCTCGTTGCTGCTCGCGCTGCTGCAGCGGGTCGAGGTCGCGATCATCTCGGGCGGCAACGAGGCGCAGTTCCGCGCTCAGGTGATCGCGCGGCTCGGAACCATCGACGAAGCGGCCGCGGCGCGACTGCACCTGCTCCCCACCTGCGGCACACGGTACCTGCGCCACGACGGCACGGATTTCTCGCCGCTCTACGCCCACGACCTCACCGCGGAGCAGAAGGCCGGCGCTCTCGCCGCCCTGCGCGAGGAGGCGGAGCGTCTGGGGCTGTGGGAGTCTCAGCCCTGGGGTGAGATCCTCGAGGACCGCGGATCCCAGATCACCTTCTCCGCGCTCGGGCAGAAGGCTCCCCGCGATGCCAAGCACGAGTGGGACCCGTCCGGTGCGAAACGAGAAGCTCTTCGGGACGCCGTGGCGGCGAGACTCCCCGAGCTCGAAGTGCGATCCGGCGGTTCGACCTCCATCGACATCACTCTGGCCGGCATCGACAAGGCGTTCGGCATGAAGCAGCTCGCCGAGCACACCAGCATCCCCCTCACCTCGATGCTGTTCTACGGTGACCGACTCGATGAAGGCGGCAACGACTACCCCGTCCTTGCGATCGGAGTGCCCTCGGTCGCGGTCGAGGGGTGGGAGGACACCGCAGACAAGCTCGACGAGCTTCTCGCGACCCTCTGACAGCCCTCCCCTCCCCTCGAATCCGGGGACGAGGTCAGCGCACGACGACCTCCGACGCGGCGCGTGCGACCGGCACGAGGCGCGTGAGCTGAGTGACGTGCGACGGCTCGAGCTCCGCAAGTGAGGCGACGCCCAGAAGACGCATGGTGCGTTCGATCTCCGTCCGCAGGATCTCGATCGTGCGGTCGACGCCCGCACGGCCGCCGGCCATGAGGCCGTAGAGGTAGGCGCGGCCGATGAGGGTGAAGTCCGCTCCGAGCGCGACCGCCGCGACGATGTCCGCGCCGTTCATGATCCCCGTGTCGACCATGACCGTGAAGTCGTCGCCCACGGCGGTCCGGACCTCCGGCAGAAGGTGGAACGGAATGGGTGCGCGGTCGAGCTGCCGCCCGCCGTGGTTGGAGAGCACGATGCCGTCGACGCCGGCGTCACGCAGGCGCACCGAATCCTCGACGTTCTGCACGCCCTTGATCACGATCTTGCCCGGCCAGATGTCACGGATCACCGCAAGGTCGTCGTAGCTGATCGTGGGGTCCATAGCCGCGTCGAGCAGCTCGCCGACCGTGCCGCCGGTGGTGCTCAGCGACGCGAACTCCAGCTTCGGGGTCGTCAGGAAGTCGTACCACCACCACGGACGCGGGATGGCATTGATGATGGTGCCGAGCGTGAGCTGCGGCGGGATGCTGAAGCCGTTGCGCTTGTCACGCAGCCGCGCTCCGGCGACCGGGGTGTCCACCGTGAACTGCAGCGTGTCGAAGCCCGCGGCGGCAGCACGGCGAGTGAGTTCGTAGGAGATCTCGCGGTCGCGCATGACATAGAGCTGGAACCAGTTGCGTCCGTGCGGGTTGGCCGCCTTTACGCCCTCGATCGACGTCGTGCCCAGGGTCGAGAGGGTGAACGGGATGCCGGCCGCCGCCGCCGCTCCCGCGCCGGCGACCTCGCCCTCTGTCTGCATGAGACGCGTGAAGCCTGTCGGCGCGATGCCGAACGGGAGCGCCGACGGGCCGCCGAGGATCTCGACCGCGGTGTCGACATCCGGAGCCGGCCGGAGGATCCCGGGGTGGAACTCCACATCCTGGAACGCCTGGCGTGCCCGCGTGAGCGACAGCTCGCCCTCGGCGGCGCCATCGGTGTATTCGAACGCGGCCTTCGGCGTGCGCCTCTTGGCGATCGTGCGCAGGTCGTCGATCGTGAGCGCCGAGTCGAGACGGCGCTTCTTGCCGTTGAACTCGGGCTTCTTGAACTTCATCAGGTCGAGAAGCTCTGCGGGGTTGGGAACCTGGCGCTGGACCATGGCTGTCCTCTCAGTCGGTGGGTCGGACGCTGCGGGTGAGCCCCGCCGCGGTGTAGTAGCCGGTGATGTGCGCTCGGACGAGGGTCTGGGCGGTCGCCGCGTCACCCGCGGCGATGGCCTCGATGATGGCTCGGTGCTCGACGCGCAGCAGGTCTGCCATGGCATCCCAGTCGGCGATGGATGAGGCGCCCTGCTGCACGTACGACTCGATGGAGGTGCGCAGGCCCGCCATGATCGCGGCGACGACGGTGTTGCCACTCGATTCCGCGAGGGCGAGGTGGAGCTGGGCATCGAGGGCGAGGAACTCGTCAGGCGTCAGGGCGCCGACGTCCATCGCATCGAGCACGCTGTGCGCCGCGGTGAGATCGGGCGCGTGCTGGCTCGCGAGAGCGGCGACGACCGCGTCTTCGAGCAGCAGTCGGGTCTGCACCACGTCCGCGAGCGGAAAGCCCTGTGCGGCGACCTGGAGGCGCAGAAGCGTCGACATGCCACCGGACGGGGTCGCGATCACGATCGCGCCCGACTTCGGCCCCGAGCCGGTCGAGGTGCGGATCAGCCCCATGACCTCGAGCACGCGCAGCGCCTCTCGGACGCTCGAGCGCCCGACACCCAGGTCTGCGGCGAGCTCGCGCTCCGAGGCGAGACGATCACCGGGGCCGAGACGCCCGTCGAGCAGGTCGCGCTCGACATGTTCGAGCACGAGCCTCCAGGCGCGCGCTGGCTGCTCCGGCATCCGCTCTCCTCATCGTGTGCATCGGCGGCATCGATCCTCGACGCACCTGTGGTCTGACCACAGTAGCGTGTGTGGTCGGACCACGCAATCGGGGTACGCCGACACACCGCCCGAGGGCGGAGCAGGACGCGAGGGCGTTCAGCCCAGCCGCCCACCCGACTCTTCGAGGTAGCACGCGCCGCACAGCGACTCGTAGGTCGTGATCTCCGGCGCCAGCGATCCGTCAGCGCCCTCGTCGATGGCGACCTGGTCGCCGTCGAAGACGAACCGACCACCGATCACACGACCGTTGAAGACGGCCTTGCGCCCGCAGCGGCAGATGGTCTTCAGCTCCTCGAGGGAGTGCGCGATCGCGAGCAGACGAGCCGACCCCGGGAAGGCGTGGGTGAGGAAGTCATTGCGGATGCCGTAGGCGATCACCGGGATGCCGTCCTCGATCGCGATGCGGAAGAGGTCGTCGACCTGCTCCGCCGTGAGGAACTGCGCCTCGTCGATCAGGAGGCAGGCGACATCGATCGACCCCCCGCGGACCGGTTCATCGGCGACCGCACGGCGCACGCGATCCCGGTGCTCGTCGAAGAGCTCGCGGACGTCCGCATCGGGAGCGATGAGATAGTCGACGTGCCGCGTGACACCGAGTCGACTCGCGATCTCGGATGCACCCTTGGTGTCGATCGCCGGCTTCGCGAGCAGCACGTGCTGGCCGCGCTCCTCGTAGTTGTACGCGGCCTGGAGCAGCGAGGTGGACTTGCCCGAGTTCATCGCCCCGTAGCGGAAGTAGAGCTTCGCCACCGGCGCGCTACTCGTTGATGCCGAGCGTGGCCGCCGTCGCCGCGGTGGACTTCGCCGCCAGCTCGGGGTCCTGGTTCAGCTGCTCGCCGAATGTCGGGATGAGCTCGCGCAGTTCCGACTCCCAGCCGGGGTACTCGTCGGGGAAGCACTTCTTCAGCAGATCGAGCATGATCGGCACGGCGGTGGAGGCGCCGGGCGAGGCGCCGAGCAGACCGGCGATCGAACCGTCGGCCGCGGACACCACTTCGGTGCCGAACTGCAGGATGCCGCCCTTCTTGGGGTCCTTCTTCATGACCTGGGCGCGCTGCCCCGCGTCGATGAGCGTCCAGTCCTCGTCCTTCGCCGTCGGCATGAACGTGCGCAGGCTGTCGACCTTCTTGGCGTGGTTCTTCAGCAGCTCCCCCACCAGGTAGGTGATGAGGTCGGGATTCGCGAACGCGACGCGCAGCATCGGCCACAGATTGTGCGTGCGCACCTGCGACACGATGTCGAGCATCGAGCCGTTCTTGAGGAACTTCGGGCTGAAGGTCGCGAACGGGCCGAACATCAGGGAGGCCTCGCCGTCGACCACGCGCGTGTCGAGGTGCGGGACCGACATGGGCGGGGCGCCCACCGAGGCCTGCGAGTACACCTTCGCCTTGTGCTGTGCGACGATCTTCGGGTTCGAGGTCTTGAGGAACTGCCCGCCGATCGGGAAGACACCGTAGCCCTTGATCTCGGGGATGCCCGAGCGCTGCAGCAGCTTGAGCGCCCAGCCGCCGGCGCCGACGAACACGAAACGCGCCTTGATCTGGTTCGGCGTGCGACCGATCGTCGTGCGGTAGTTGATGAGCCAGGTGCCGTCCTTCTGCTTCTTCAGGCTCTTGACCTCGTGGTTGGTGCGCAGCGCGACGCCCGACTCGGTGAGGTGGTCGAAGAGCTGGTGCGTCAGCGCACCGAAGTCGACGTCGGTTCCGGCGGGCACGCGGGTGGCCGCGAACGGCTCGCCCTTACGGCGCTGCTGCATGAGCAGCGGCGCCCACTTGTTGATGACGCGGGAATCCTCGCTGTACTCGATGCCCTCGAACAGCGGCTGCTTCTTCAGGACCTCGTAGCGGTCCTTGAGGTACTTGACGTCCTTCTCACCGCGCACGAACGTCATGTGCGGCGTCGCGTTGATGAAGGTCGACGGCGCATCGAGCACGCCGCGATCGACCAGAGACGACCAGAACTGACGACTCTGCTGGAACTGCTCGTTGATCGAGACGGCCTTGGCGGGGTCGAGCGGAGCGCCCTTCTGCTGCGGCATGTAGTTCAGCTCGCAGAGCGCCGCGTGGCCGGTGCCCGCGTTGTTCCACGGGTTCGACGATTCCTGAGCCACATCGGAGAGTCGCTCGAACGCGACGATCTTCCAATCCGGCTGCAGCTCGTGCAGAAGGGTACCCAGGGTGGCGCTCATGATGCCACCACCGATCAAGACGACATCGACGGTTTCGGTCACCACGACAGTCTAGTTCGCGGTCACGGCACGACAGACCACGCGGGGCCGTCCGGCGAGACCGGATCCGCATGACCGCGATGCGGTCAGGCTATGGCGACCAGGCGCTCGGCGAGGATCTCGGCGATCTGCACCGCGTTCAGCGCCGCGCCCTTGCGCAGGTTGTCGTTGCTGATGAACAGCACGAGGCCCTTGTTCTCGGGAGCGGACTGGTCGGCGCGGATTCGTCCGACGAAGCTCGGGTCCTTGCCCGCGGCCTGGAGCGGCGTGGGCACCTCGTCGAGGACGACACCGGGGGCTGCGGCGAGCACCTCGGCGGCGCGCTGCGGCGTGATGTCGCGGGCGAACTCGACGTTGATCGAGAGCGAGTGGCCCGTGAAGACGGGAACCCGCACGCACGTGCCGGCGACACGGAGGTCGGGCAGCTCGAGGATCTTGCGGCTCTCGTTACGGAGCTTCTTCTCCTCGTCCGTCTCGTTCTGACCGTCGTCGACCAGGTTGCCCGCGAACGGGATGACGTCGAACGCGATCGGAGCGACGTACTTCTCGGGCTCCGGGAAGTCGATCGACGAGCCGTCGTGCACGAGGCGCAGCGTGTCGCCCTGGGCGAGGACGCCCTCGACCTGCCCGAGGAGCTCCTGCGCACCGGCGAGACCCGAACCGGAGACGGCCTGGTAGGTCGAGACGATCAGGCGCTCGAGACCCGCTTCGGCGTGCAGCGCCTTCAGAACCGGCATGGCGGCCATGGTCGTGCAGTTCGGGTTGGCGATGATGCCGCGAGGGCGGTCGTCGATCGCGTGCGGGTTGACCTCGCTGACGACCAGCGGAACCTCGGGATCGTTGCGCCAGGCGCTGGAGTTGTCGACGACGACGGCTCCGGCCTCGGCGAAGCGGGGAGCGTAGGCGCGGCTGGCGGTCGCGCCGGCCGAGAAGAGGGCGATGTCGATGCCCGCGGCATCCGCCGTCTCGACATCCTCGACGATGACGGTCGCGCCGCCGAACTCGATGGCGGTGCCTGCAGAGCGCGACGACGAGAACAGACGCAGCTCGCGAATCGGGAAGGACCGTTCGGCGAGAATCTCGCGCATCACGGTGCCCACCTGGCCGGTGGCGCCGACGATGGCGACGGAGAGTCCTGAGTCGGAGATGCGGGTCATGATGTTCCTTGGCGTCGTGCAGTGCTGCATGCGAGGCTTCAGGCGCGACGTCGGGATGCGGATGCCGCGCCTGGCGCCGATGTCAGGGTTTCGGTGAGTCTACCGTGCCGTCCGGTGATCGAGGACCGACCGTCGGGCGGGGTGCGGGCCGGGTCAGCATCCCGAGTCAGTTTTGCGGATCGAGTCACGATTCGCGGACGGGATCAGCTGACACTTCCGCAGATCGTGCGGTCATCCGCAGATCGTGCGCGATCGGCGAGGGTCAGCGACCGGTGCCGGCGTGGACCGTGGCCTCGGCGTCGCCGTCGAGTCCGTACGCGGTGTGCACGGTGCGGGCGGCCTCGGCAAGGTCGGTGTCGCGGAGCACGACCGAGATGCGGATCTCGGACGTCGAGATCATCTCGATGTTGATGCCACCGGCCGACAGCGCCTCGAACAGCGTCGCGGAGACGCCCGAGTGCGTCCGCATACCCGCTCCGACGACCGACAGCTTGCCGATCTGATCGTCGTGCACCAGGTTCTGGAAGCCCACTTCGGTCTGCTCCCCCGCGAGCGCCTTGAGCGCAGCCGAGGAATCGGCCTTGGGAACCGTGAACGAGATGTCGGTGCGACCCGTGGCCGACACGTTCTGCACGATCATGTCGACGTTGGCGCCGGACTTCGCGACGATCTTGAAGATCTCCGCCGCCTTGCCCGGCACGTCCGGAACGCCGGCGACGGTGATCTTGGCCTGGCCGAAATCGGTGGCGACACCGGCGACGATCGGTTCTTCCATGGCTGCTGCTCCCTCGGCTTCGCGAGGGTTCTTCATACCCTCGCCCAGAACGTATGTGCCCTCGGACGACGAGAACGTCGAACGGGCGTGGATCAGGACGCCGTGACGGCGTGCGTACTCGACAGCGCGGATGTAGAGCACCTTCGCGCCGTTGGCGGCGAGCTCGAGCATCTCCTCGCTGCCGATGTGGTCGAGCTTCTGCGCCTTCGGGATGACGCGGGGGTCGGCCGTGAAGATGCCGTCGACGTCGCTGTAGATCTCGCAGACGTCGGCGTCGAGGGCCGCGGCGAGAGCGACGGCCGTCGTGTCCGAGCCTCCGCGTCCGAGCGTGGTGATGTCGCGGGTGTCGCGGTTGAAGCCCTGGAAGCCGGCGACGATGACGATGGCCCCCTCGTCGAGCGCTTCGCGCAGACGGATCGGGGTGACATCCACGATGCGGGCGGCGCCATGCTGCGAGTCGGTGATCATGCCCGCCTGGCTGCCGGTGAACGACCGCGCCTCGAAGCCCATCGAGTGGATGGCCATGGCCAGGAGCGCCATCGAGATGCGCTCACCGCTCGAGAGCAGCATGTCGAGCTCACGCGGAGCGGGAATCGGCGCGACCTCGTTGGCGAGGTCGAGCAGCTCGTCGGTCGTGTCGCCCATCGCGCTCACGGCGACGACGACGTCATGGCCGGCGCGACGCGTGTCGACGATGCGCTTGGCGACGCGCTTGATGCTCTCTGCGTCGGCGACTGAGGAGCCGCCGTACTTCTGCACGATGAGGGCCACGTTCACTCCCTGGGATGTCGGGCGGATCCGCCCACCCCCATTCTACGTTTGGCGCATATGCGCTTCCTCGCATGTGACGGTCGCGCCCGGGTGGGTCAGGGCGCGGGCGGCAGGGGCACTGCAGGCAGGTCGGCTCGGGCAGCGGCCTGGGGACGGAGGCGTCCGCCGGTGGCCGCGAACCAGCAGCCCGCGATGATCAGCGGGAATCCGATGAGCAGCCCGGGCGTCAGCGGCTCGGCGAGCACGATCGCACCGAGGATGATCGCCACGACCGGGTTCACGTAGGTGAACAACGGCGCGCGGACGGGGCCGACCTCGCGGATGAGAGCGAAGAATGCCAGGAAGGCGACGGCGGTGCAGATGACGGCCAGCGCGAGGAGCGCGAAGATCGAGGGAAGCGTCGGCATCTGGTGCTGCGTGAGCAGCCCGATGGGCAGGTAGATCACGCCGATCATGAGCAACGACAGCGTGATGGTGCCGAGCGACGGGACGTCGTTCAGCTTTCGGGCGACGATGAAGGGGGCGATGGCATAGAGGATCGCGACCAGCAGCACCTCGCCGGCCGCGAGCAGACTGACCTCACCACCGAACAGTCCGGGTCCGGCGACGACGATCGCGACGCCGATGAATCCCACGAGAAGACCGATCCCCCGCGCCGGGCGCAGGACTCCCCGGTCTCCCCCGCCCAGTGCGATGAGCGCCGCGAACAGCGGCACGGTCGCGACGAGCAGACCCGTCATGCCCGAGGGCAGGGTCATCTCGGCGTGGCCGAGCAGCACGAACGGACCCGCCATCTCGACGAGGCCGAACGCGAGCACCCAGGGCCAGTGCTTCCACGCCGCTCTCAGCGCACCGCCGCGAAGCGCGAACGGGAGGAGGAGCAGCGCCGCGATGAGGGTGCGCCCGGCGACGATCGCGGGGGGCGACAGGGACTCGACCGCGATGCTGATGAACAGGTACGGCACGCCCCACAGCAGCGCCATGGCCCCGAAGAGCAGCCACCCGCGTCGCGAGAAGCCGCCCTGTGCGTTCACAGCACGCGCCGACCCTCGAATGCGCGCCCGAGGGTGACCTCGTCGGCGTATTCGAGGTCGCCACCGACCGGAAGGCCGGAGGCGAGGCGGGACACGGTGATCTGCATCGTGGTGAGCAGGCGGCTGAGGTAGCTCGCAGTCGCCTCGCCCTCGAGGTTGGGGTTCGTCGCGAGGATGACCTCCTGCACCGTGGCGTCGCCGAGACGCGACATCAGCTGGGCGATGCGCAGGTCGTCGGGGCCGATGCCGGCGATCGGGCTGATCGCGCCCCCGAGCACGTGGTACAGGCCACGGAACTCGCGGGTGCGTTCGATCGCGGCGACGTCCTTCGCGTCTTCGACCACGCAGATGACGGCCGGATTGCGTCGGGGGTCGCGGCAGATCGCACAGCGTTCCTGCTCTGCCACGTTGCCGCAGATCTCGCAGAAGCGCACCCGCAGCCGCACTTCCACGAGCAGCTCGGAGAGACGCGCGACGTCGAATGTCGGCGTCTGCAGGATGTGGAAAGCGATGCGCTGCGCGGACTTGGGGCCGATTCCGGGGAGTCGACCGAACTCGTCGATCAGCTCCTGGACGATGCCGTCATACATCAGGAGAACCTCGTCGGGGGCTCGTAGGGCTCTTCGCGAACGAACGTCGCGCCGAGCACCTGGCGGATCACGGCCTCGCCGTAGCGCTGGACTCCCCCGGCGGGGGCGCGCTCGGTGATCGCCGGGGCTGCGGCGGCCGAAGCCACTCTGCGCGCAGGGGATGCCTGTGCGGTCGTCGACCGCGCGGAGGGAGCGGTCGACGGCGAGCCTCCGGCGGGCGGCGCCGCCTGCGACATCGGCGCCGGCTCGTACGACGGGTCGTAGGGCGGCTCGTCGTCGAAGTACGGCGGCTCATCGTCGATGGGCGGAGGTGCGTCGTCTCGGATCTCCGGTGAGACGTCACTCGTCGCGCGGCTCGGAGGCGCCGCCGTCTGAGGCGCCGCTGCGGCAGAGGTGGCAGCAGGCACAGACGCCGCCGGCGGAGCGGTCACCGGACCGGGCTCAGCGAGCTCGGATGCCGGGATCGACGCCACCGCCCACTCGGTGACGGGGGCCGAGGAACTCCCTGTCTGAGGAGCCGACGACCGAGCGGCCACGGTCTCCGTCTTCGGCGACTCACCACGCGGCTTCTCGGCGTGCGGGGTCTGCGATCGCGGTGACTGAGCTCGCGGTGACTCCGCTGACGCAGGCTCCGATGCGGGCGCGTCGTCGGTCGGGCGTGCCGATGAAGGCGTCGCGGGCTGGCGAGGCGCTCCCCCCGCTGGCATCGGAGCAGGGAGGTACTTGACGCGCACGCCGAGCTCCTGCTCGATGGCGCCGCGCAGATGGTCGGAGGGACCCGAACCCGGCGTCGTGCCCTTGAACTTGGCGACATCGTGCTGGCTGGTGAAGCCCAGAGTCAGCACCTCGGTGTCCGTGACGTATGCGAGCGGCTGGACGGCGGTGGCCAGCAGCCACGACGTGCGGCTGACGCTCTCGAGCCGCTTGAGGACGGCCGGCCAGGCGGCGGTGATCTGCTCGAAGGCGACCGGCCCGGAGGGCGCTGCGACCTCGGCGGCCGGTGCGGCGTCGACAGCCGGTGCAGCGCTCGACGTCGCATCGGCAGGGGTCGCTTCGGCAGTGTCGGACTCCCCGGTCTCCCCGCCGGCCGGTTCGGTCGTGGTCGCCGGTCGATCGGCCGCAGCCTGAGGAGCAGCGGCGGGAGCAGCAGCTGCGGGAGCAGCCGACGAAGCAACGGGAGCGGCGGGAGCCGCCTGTGCAGGCGCGGACGCCCGCGGCGGGGCGGAGGCGGCAGCGGCCGGTGCGGATGGGACGGCGGCGACGGCATCCGCTCCCGCAGCGAGCACGCGAGCGACCATCAGCTCGAGGTGCAGTCGGGGCGAGGTGGCGCCCGACATGTCGTCGAGGGCGGCGCTGACGATGTCGGCCGTGCGCGAGAGTCGGGCCGACCCGAAGGAATCGGCCTGCGTGCGCATGCGCGCGAGCTCGTCGTCGGCGATTCCACGGAGCACCGACGACGCTCCCGCACCCACAGCCGCGATCACGATGAGGTCGCGCAGACGCTCGAGCAGATCGTCGACGAAGCGACGCGGGTCCTGGCCGGTCTGCACCACGCGGTCGATCGCCGGGAACGCCGCTGCGGCGTCGGCGCCGGCGAGCGCATCGACGATCTCGTCGAGCAGCGCGGCGTGCGTGTAGCCGAGGAGCGCCACGGCGCGCTCGTAGGCGACGGTCACGGTCTCGGAACCTGCGGGCGAGTCGGAACCGGCGATCAGCTGGTCGAGAAGAGACAGGGTGTCTCGCGGCGAGCCTCCCCCGGCGCGGACCACCAGAGGAAGGACACCGCGCTCGGCGACCACGCCCTCTTCGCCGCACAGCTTCTCGACGTACTCGAGCATCGCCGCCGGGGGCACCAGTCGGAACGGGTAGTGGTGCGTGCGCGAGCGGATCGTGCCGAGCACCTTCTCGGGCTCGGTCGTCGCGAAGATGAACTTGACGTGCTCGGGCGGCTCTTCGACGAGCTTGAGGAGAGCATTGAACCCCTGCGGCGTCACCATGTGCGCCTCGTCGAGGATGAAGATCTTGTAGCGATCGCGGCTGGGGGCGAACGTCGCCCGCTCGCGCAGATCACGTGCGTCGTCGACGCCGTTGTGGCTGGCCGCGTCGATCTCGACGACGTCGAGCGAGCCACCGCCCGCCCGCGACAGCTCGACGCAGCTCGGGCACTTTCCGCAGGGCACGTCGGTCGGGCCCTCCGCGCAGTTCAGGCAGCGGGCGAGGATGCGCGCAGACGTCGTCTTTCCGCATCCACGGGGTCCGGAGAAGAGGTAGGCGTGGCCGACACGGTCGCCGCGGAGCGCAGTCATCAGCGGTTCGGTCACCTGGGACTGCCCGATCATCTCGCCGAACGACTCGGGGCGGTAGCGGCGGTAGAGGGCTGTGGTCACCAGAACAGCCTACGGCGTGCCACGGACGTTCAGGCAGACGAGCGCCGACGATCGCGCCCGGGATCCGCGACGCGCCGCTGAGACGGCCGAGGTTCGGCGAAGGCTCACGACGGCGCGGCCTCGAAGACGCCGCCGACCACCTCGACGACCCCGCCCGTCGCGTCGACCAGCTCGCCGACCGCGCTCACCAGATGCACGACGCCACCCACCGCTTCGATCACCTCGACCACGGCTCCCGCGACCTCCATCGCGCCCTCGATCCCCTCGGCGACCCGCAGGGCCTGCGACTCGGTCTGCAGCACAGCCGTCCATGACCGCTCCAGACCGAAGAGCACCGCATAGGGCAGCAGTCGCTCGTTCAGCAGGAACCTCTGCAGACGTTCCGCCGACGCCGCCGACGAGACGTCCGCCCGCAGATCCGCCCCGTCTGTCGACTGCGAGAACCGTAGCGGCTCCGCCTCGGCGAGGGCGATGTACTCGCGCATACCGGCGAGGTGCGCGCGCAGCGGCTGCGCCGCAGGGCGGAACCGGCGCCACGCCCGCGGAGCGACCACGATCGCCGCGACCGCCGCGACCAGGCCGACGACCAGCACGGCGTAGAGAGCCGCACCCGGCTCGCTCACCGACCAGGCGGCGATGAGCAGCAGAAGGCAGATGCCGCCCACCAGCACCGCGGCGACGCGGATCAGGAACGTGGCCCACCCGCGTCGACTCCGGTCGATGAGCCCCGCGGCCGCGAGCCGCTTCTCCGCCTCGTCGAGGACACCGCGCACCCGACGGTGCAGAGCCCGGGCATCCGCACTGAACCGTCGCACCCGCCCCGGGGTGTGATCCGGCCCGAACAGCGCCTCGAGCACGCTGAGCTCCTCGGACGTGAACGTCGCACCGTCGACGACCTCCATGCCGACGGGTGCACGCCGGTGCGACCTGCCGGTCGTCGCCGCGTCGGCGTCGACCAGCAGCCGCACCTTGCGCTGCACGGCCAGATCGATCAGCGCGGCGGCTACGGCCTTCCGATCCGCGTTCAGCAGCAGCGCGTCGTGCAGCACGGTCGCACCCTCGGCCGGGCTGAACCGCGCACCGGGGGACGCGACGCGCTGCACCGAGCGCGCCCGCTCGACCACCGCGAGCACGAACAGGAGCAGCGCGGGCGCGAGTCCGAACAGCGCTGCGGTGATCAGCACCTCAGTCGATCGGCTCGATGATGGGGATGGCGGTCGTGATCACCGGGACGGATGCGGACAGCCGCGTGCCGTCCTCGCGCAGCGCGTCGGCGAACTGCCGCAGCGACGGGCGACCGGGGATGAGCGGTCCCTGATCCGCGAGTGGGACGACGACCTCCTGCTCGGTCGTGGCGATGTATGCCACATCGCGCACTGTGAAGGGCACCGGGTCTCCGGAGAGCACTCGCACGCGCAGCTCACCCGTCGTGAGCGTGACCTGCAGAGAGGCCCCCTGCCACTGCAGCGGGTACGACAGCGACGGCCAGTCGGCGGGCAGCCGCGGGTCGAAGCTGAGCTCGCCGGCATAGTCGCGCATACCGCCGAAACCGCAGACGAGAGCGGTCCACACGCCTCCGGCCGACGCGACGTGCACACCGTCCGCCGCGTTGTGATGCAGGTCGTGCAGGTCGACGAACAGTGACTGCCGGAAGTACTGCAGAGCGAGATCCTGGTAGCCCACCTCGGCGGCGAGGATCGACTGCACGACGGCCGACAGCGTCGAATCGCCCGTGGTCAGCGGGTCGTAGTAGTCGAAGTCGGCCTTCTTCTCCTCCGGCGTGAAGTGGTTGCCCTGCAGGAACAGCGCGAGCACGACATCCGCCTGCTTGAGCACCTGGAACCGGTAGATGACGAGCGGGTGGAAGTGCAGCAGCAGCGGTCGCTGCTCCTTCGGCGTGTGCGCCAGATCCCAGACCTCGCGCTCGAGGAACAGCGAGTCCTGCGGGTGGATGCCGAGCCGTTCGCTGAACGGGATGAACATCGCGTCGGCGGCGCGCTCCCAGCCTTCCGCCTCGCCCTCGGCGAGTCCGGTGCGCTCGACGACCCTGGCGAACTCCTCGCCGTTGGCCTCCTGCGCCTCACGCACGACCTTCGCCGCGTAGCGCAGGTTGTAGCGCGCCATGACGTTCGTGTAGAGGTTGTCGTTGACGACGGTGGTGTACTCGTCAGGACCTGTCACACCGTGGATGTGGAACGTCTCGATGCCGTCGTCGTCCTTCGTGTCGGCGACGAGGCGCGAGGTGCGCCAGAACCCGAGTGTCGCCCACAGTCGCGCCGTCTCGATCGCGATGTCGATGCCCTCACGCCGCAGGAAGTCGTCGTCGCCCGTCGCGCGCACGTACTTGCCGAGCGCGAAGCTGACGTCGGCGTTGATGTGGTACTGCGCCGTGCCGGCCGCGTAATAGGCGGAGGCCTCTTCGCCGTTGATCGTGCGCCACGGGAACAGCGCGCCCGCCTCGTTGAGCTGCGCGGCCCGTCGGCGAGCCGCCGGAAGCATGAGCACTCGCGCCCGGAGCGCGTTGCGCGCCCACTGCGGCGACGTGTAGGTGAGGAACGGGAGCACGTAGATCTCGGTGTCCCAGAAGTAGTGTCCGCTGTATCCCGACCCCGAGACGCCCTTCGCGGGCACGCCGGTTCCGTCGGCGCGGGCCGAGGCCTGTGCGAGCTGCAGGAGGCACCAGCGGGTCGCCTGCTGGATGTCGTCCTGTCCGCCGATCTGCACGTCGCTGCGAGCCCAGAAGGCAGCGAGCCACTCGGCCTGTCGATCGAACTGCGCCTGGACGCCCTCGACCGCGACGCGGTCGAGGGATCGACGGCAGCGGTCGACGAGCTCACGGGCCGGCACACCGCGGGAGGTGTGGTAGCTGACGAGTTTGGTGACCGTGATGGGCACCCCGGCCTTCGCCTGCACCCGGAACACGTTCTTCGAGATGTCCGCCTCGATGAGAGTGCGCGAGGTGTAGTCGTTCTCGGTCTCGATGATGTGGTCGGCGACCACTGCGACCGTCATGCCTGATGCCGCGACGCTGTAGGACAGCGCGGAGCGCAGTCCGTCCTGCCAGTACTCGCCGGGCTCGAGCACACGCTCGGCGATCTTCTCGGCCTTGCGCGGATCGAATCCGCCCTTGGCCTGGTTCGGGGTGCCCGCGTACACGCCGGCACCGTCCTGGCGGTTGATCATCTGGCAGCTGACGGTGACCGGGGCGTCGGCGTTCTCGACGACGACCTCGAGTCGCAGCACGGCGAGGTGGCGCTCCTCGAAGCTGACGATGCGCTCGTCGCGCATCCGCACGCGCTTGCCCGACGGGGTCTCCCACACCACGGTGCGCTCGAGCACGCCGGTGCGCATGTCGAGCGTGCGGCGGTACTCGCGCACGTCCGCCTCGTCGAACGAGATCGGCTCGTCATCGACATAGACGCGCATGACCTTGGCATCGGGGGCGTTGACGATCGTCTGCCCCACCTCGGCGAAGCCGTAGGCCTGCTCGGCGTGCCGGATCGGCCACGTCTCGTGCAGTCCGTTGATGAAGGTGCCGTGCTCGTGGGCGCCGCGCCCTTCGATGTGGTTGCCCCGGAGTCCGAGGTAGCCGTTGCCGACGGCGAACAGGGTCTCGGCGACCCCGTCTTCGGAGTAACGCGTCTCGATGAGGCGCCAGGGGTCTACGGGGAAGCGGTCGCGGTCGATCATGCGGTCTCCTCGTTGTCGGAGCGGGGTGCCTGAGCGGCGGAGTCGGACCGCGCGGACTCGTCGGCCGCGGGGTCGAGGAACACGTCGAGATCGTCGACGACGACCGTCGCGCCGGCGGCGCGCAGCGCGTCGGCCCCGGTGCCGCGGTCGACGCCGACGACGGTGGCGAATCCGGCTGCGGCGGCAGAGGCCGCGCCCGAGGTCGCGTCCTCGACGGCGATGCTGCGGGCCGGGTCGACGCCCAGCGCCACGGCGCCGGCGCTGAACATGTCGGCGGCGGGCTTGGAGGCGAGGTTCTCGCGCTCTGCGACGACACCGTCGACCACGATGCGGAAGAACGAGCGGATGCCGGCGGCAGCCAGCACCTCTTCGGCGTTCTTGGAGCTCGAGACGACACCGAGCGGGATGCCGGCGGCGGAGAGCTTCTCGACGAGTGCGAGCGATCCGGGGAACGGGGCGATGCCCTCGCCACGCAGGGACTCGGCGAACGCGGCGTTCTTGCGGTTGCCGATGCCGCAGATCGTCTCGGCCTCGGGCGGGTCGTCGACCGCACCCCAGGGGATCTCGACGTTGCGGCTGCGCAGCAGACTGGCCACGCCGTCATAGCGCTTCTTGCCGTCGACGTAGTCGAAGTAGTCGGCATCCGAATACGGAGGAGTGATACCCCAGCGCTCGAACACGTCGTCGAAGACGACCTTCCACGCGCGCATGTGCACTTCGGCGGTCGGCGTCAGCACGCCGTCGAGATCGAACAGGACGCCTTCGGCGCGGAGCGGATCGGGCAGGGCTTCGGGCACAGCAGCCTCCAGGAGAAGGACGAGGGTTCCGGCACCTCTCCGTGCCACTGTGCAAGCGTAGTGCGGCTCGGCACCGAGCGGTAACCCCCGAGGGCGTATCGGTCAGAGCAGACGGAACGTCTGCCGGGCGATCTCGAGCTCTTCGTTCGTGGGCACCACGAGCACAGCGACTCTGGACGCGTCCGTCGAGATCCGCCGGACTCCGCGCTGGCGTGCGGCATTGCGCCCGTGATCGATCTCCACGCCGGCGAATCCGAGCGTCGCCATCGCTTCCGCGCGCACGGCCGCTGCGTTCTCGCCGACCCCCGCGGTGAAGGAGATCACGTCGACTCCGCCGAGCTGCGCGATGTACGACCCCGCATACGCCCTGAGCCGGTGGATGTAGACGTCGAACGCGAGCGTCGCCGCCGCATCTCCCGCTTCCCTGCCCGCGAGGATGTCGCGCATGTCGCTGCGCCCTGCGAGGCCTTTGAGCCCACTGCGCGTGTTCAGGAGCGCGTCGAGATCGTCGATCGAGTACCCGGCTCGACGCGAGAGGTGCACGAGCGCCGCAGGATCGAGATCGCCGGACCGGGTCCCCATGACGAGCCCCTCGAGCGGAGTGAGCCCCATCGAGGTCTCCACCGATCGGCCGCCCTCGATCGCGGTCACCGAGGCGCCGTTGCCGAGATGGAAGACGAGCTGGCGGAGTGTGCCCAGGTCGCGCCCGAGGAACGCGGCGGCCGACTCGCTCACGAACTGGTGGCTGGTGCCGTGGAATCCGTATCGGCGCACCCGGTGCTCCGCGGCGAGCTCTGCGTCGATCGCATAGGTGTAGGCGGCCGGAGGCAGTGTCTGATGGAACGCCGTGTCGAACACGGCGACGTGCGGGACGCCGGAGAACACCGCCCTCGCCGCGACGATCCCGGCGAGGTTCGCGGGGTTGTGCAGCGGGGCGAGCACCGAGAGCTCCTCGATCTGCTCCTCGACGTTCGGTGTGACGAGGGTGGGTGCGTAGAACCGTGCCCCGCCGTGCACCACCCGGTGTCCGACTGCGACGGGCGGATGCTCGTCGAGCAGCGGACCGTGCTCGGCGAACTGGTCGAGCATCACCGTGAACGCGGCATCGTGATCGGCTACAGGCTGCTCGGAGTCGTACGAGGCATCGAGCATCGTGACGACGGCATCCCCTCCGGCATCCGGACGCACCGTGTGGCGGACGGCACTGAGGTCCTGTCCGATCCGGTCGATGAGTCCCGTCGCGAGCTCATTCTCGTTCTCGATGTCGATCAGGCTGTACTTGAGCGACGAGGAACCGCTGTTGATGACGAGGATCGCGCTCATGCGGTCGCTCCTTCGGACTGCGCCTGGATCGCCGTGATCGCGACGGTGTTGACGATGTCGTCGACCAGCGCACCGCGCGAGAGGTCGTTGATCGGCTTGTTGAGACCCTGCAGCACGGGGCCGATCGCGACGGCACCCGCCGATCGCTGCACCGCCTTGTACGTGTTGTTACCGGTGTTCAGGTCGGGGAAGACGAAGACGGTCGCCCGCCCTGCGACCGCCGAGTCGGGGAGCTTCGCCTTCGCCACCGCCGCGTCGGCCGCGGCGTCGTACTGGATCGGGCCTTCGACGAGCAGCTCGGGTGCACGCTCGTGCACGAGTGCGGTCGCGGCTCTGACCTTGTCGACGTCGGCACCCGAGCCGGACTCCCCCGTCGAGTACGACAGCATCGCGATGCGCGGCTCGATGCCGAACTGCTGTGCGGTCGCCGCCGACGAGATCGCGATGTCGGCCAGCTGCTCGCTCGTCGGATCCGGGATCACCGCGCAGTCGCCGTAGACGAGCACCCGGTCGGCGAGCGCCATGAGGAAGACGCTCGACACGACGGTGACGCCCGGCTTGGTCTTGATGATCTCGAACGACGGGCGGATCGTGTGCGCCGTCGTGTGGGCGGCACCCGAGACCATGCCGTCCGCGAGGCCCAGGTGGACCATCATCGTGCCGAAGTACGACACGTCGGTGACCGTGTCGGCGGCCTGGGCCAGCGTGATGCCCTTGTGCGCCCGCAGCCGCGCGTACTCGGCCGCGAAGCGCTCGACCATCTCGGGATCGTTCGGGCTGATCACCTGGGCCGCCGAGATGTCGACGCCCAGCTCGACCGCCCGAGCCCTGACCGCCGACTCGTCGCCGAGGATCGTGAGATCCGCGACCTCCCGGGCCAACAGGGTCGCCGCCGCTCGGAGGATGCGGTCGTCATCGCCCTCCGGCAGCACGATGCGTCGACGGTCGGAGCGTGCTCGCTCGATGAGGCCGTACTCGAACATCAGCGGAGTGACGACGCGCGACTCCGCGAGACCCAGCTGAGTGGTGAGCTCGGCGATGTCGACGTGGGTCTGGAAGAGCCCCAGCGCCCGGTCGTAGCGGCCCCGCGACTCGGGCGAGATGCGGCCACGGGCCCCCATCACGCGCACCGCGGTGTCGTAGGTGCCGAGGTCGGTCGCGATGATCGGCACGGTCGAGGTGAAGCCGTCGAGCAGCTGGACGATCGGCTCGGGAAGCGGGAAGGGGCCGTTCAGGATGATGCCGGCGACTCGGGGGAACGTGCCGGACGCATCCGCGAGCAGCGTCGCGAGCAGCACCTCGGTGCGGTCGGCGGGGATCACCACGACCGACTCCTCCGTGAGCCGGGGAAGCACGTTCACCATCGACATGCCCGCGACGACGATCGTCAGCGCCTCGCGTGCGAGACGGTCGCGGTCACCCTTGATGAGCCGGCCGTCGACCGCGGCGAGGATGCCGTCGATCGACGGTGCCACCAGGGTGCGGTCCTCGGGGATCGCCCACACCGGCGTGGTCTTCTGCGGGCGCACCGCCGCGACGGCCTGTTCGATGTCGTCGAGCCGATCGGGGTCGGCCCGGTTCACGATGATCGCGAACAGCTCCGCACGCTCGACCTCGAGTTCGGCGAGCGCGAGCGCCCCGATCTGTCCGACCGCGGCGGGAGTGCGGGCGGTGGTCGTGCCCAGCTGCTCGGCCTGCCGCTGCTGATCGCGACCGCTGAGCACGAGCAGCACGGGCGCCGCCAGGTTCGCGGCGATCCGGGCGTTGTACCCCAGCTCTGCGGGGCTGGCGACATCGGTGTAGTCGCTGCCGATGATGACGACCGCGTCGCACTGGGCTTCGACCGCCTTGAACCGGGCGACGATGGTCGACAGCGCCCGGTCGGGGTCGTCTCGCACATCGTCGTAGGTCACGCCGATGCAGTCCTCGTAGTCGAGGTGCACCCCGTCGTGTGCGAGCAGCAGCTCGAGCACGTCGTCGCGCTCGGTCACCGACCGGGCGATCGGGCGGAAGACGCCGACCCGCGGGGTGACGCGCATGAGCGCGTCGAGCACGCCGAGGGCGATGGTCGACTTACCGGTATGGCCTTCGGCCGAGGTGATGTAGATGCTCTGCGCCACAGTCCCACCCTAGGTGCACGACCTCATGATCTCGCTGGGTTGACAGCCGTGCGAAACAGCTCAGCAGGGCGTCGAGAGCGCATCGACCACGGCTGCGGCGTCAGAGGCGTAGCGCGTGTAATAGGTGGGGTCGAGGTTGATCTGCACCCGGTGGATCGCGAGCGACGGATCCATCGACTGCCAGTCGGGGACTCTCGCGAGGCGCTCGTAGAACAGCGTCGCGGCGGTCGCCGGGTCCATGCGCTGCTCGGCCGAACCCCACCAGTGCTGCTGTTGGAAGAGTCCGATGCTCGTCGTCCGGCTGCCGTCGGGGTTCGTGAACCCGCTCGTCTCCCAGTCGCCGTAGTCGATGTTGTTCAGGCTGCTCTCGCCCATCGCCGTCATGACGCCCAGGATCTGCCCGTCTCGACCGAAGCCGAGCGCGGTCGCCGTCTGCATGATGGTCGCGGCGTTCTCGAGCTGCTCCCCCTGCCAGCCCGCGACACCCGCCTCCGGGAACGTGGTCGGATCGGAGATGCAGATCGCCAGCGGCTTCTCGTGGGCGAGTCCCAGCGGGATCAGCACCGCGGCGAGCGCGACCACGATCACCGCCGCCGCAGAGAGTGCGACGCGTCGCAGCACCTTCGCCCGCCGCATCCGCCGCTGCGCTCGACGTCGCGGCGACGCGCGGTGCGTGCGTGCGCGCTGCCGACTCGCCGTCTTGCCGTCGGTCGCCTTGCGGGCGCCTGCCTTCCTGCGAGCCGCCGTCTTCCTCGTCGACGGCGTCTTCCTCGTGGTCGCACCCCGAGAGCTCATACGCTGCGGGTCTCGCGTCCGCCTCTGCCGACGAACGCGGCGAGGCCGCCCCCGATCGCACCGAACAGATGCGCCTGCCACGAGATGCCCTCGCGAACGCCGACGACGCCGGCGAGCATCGAGCCGCCGTAGAGTCCGATCACGATGAGCGCGACGATCGCATAGAGCACGCGATGAGCGACTCGTCCCGGCGCGAAGACCCGCATCACGGTGTATCCGAAGTATCCGAAGACGAGTCCTGATGCCCCGACGGTCAATGCTCCTGGCGCGTTCACGAGCCATGTGCCGAGGCCGCCGACCACGGCGGCGAATGCGGTGACGGTCCAGAACCTGCGAGCGCCCTCGACAGCGACGAGACTGCCGAGCACGAGAAGCGGCACGGTGTTGCCGATCAGGTGCGCCCAATCCGCGTGCAGGAGAGGCCCGACCACGATGCCCCCGAGACCCGAGAGGTCCCAGGACCGAAGACCGAAGCCCGTGAAGGACCCGGGGAGGATCGCGTCGACGAGCTGCACGAGCCACATCAGGGCGACGAGCAGCAGAGGCGCCGCGAAACGGCCGAGCGCGCTGGAGCGCGGGGAGTCGGCGGTGCGGGTCACATCGGGCCTTGTCACGTCACGATCCTGTCAGGACTGCCCCGGAGGACCCTGACAAAAAGAAAGTGACCCTCCGCGCACCCAGCAGAGCCCGGTTACCCTTGCTGCGTTTCCGCCCTGGGGGAATTGGCCTGGATGCCGCCACGCGGAGAGCCGTCGACAAGTCTAGCCGATGTCTGCCCCTGCTCTTTGACAGACTGGGCAGGTCATGGATCCCGTCGCCGCCCCTCCCCTGTCGACGTGGCATTTTCCGGGAACGCTGCGCACCTACCAGGCCGAGGTCCTCGACCGGATCCCTCCGGGAGGCGCAGCCCCGCTGCACATCGTCGCCCCGCCAGGCTCCGGGAAGACGCTGCTGGGCCTGCTGCTCGCCGCACGCGAAGGCCACCGCACTCTCGTGCTGTCGCCGACGGTGACCATCCGCCATCAGTGGGTGCGCACCGCGTCGGAGCTGGCGCCGGACGCGGCGGCCGTCTCGGATGATCCCGAGCGTCTCGGCGACCTGACGGTGCTCACCTATCAGCTGCTCAGCGTGACGGGAGACGGCTCACCCTTCGACGACCTCGCCAGGGCGATCTGGACGGAGGAACTCGTCGCGAGCGGCCGCAGCGAGGCGGATGCCGCGACGTGGCTCGCCGAGCTGGCGGTCGACAACCCCGCCCGCCACCGCTCCGGCATCCGCAGTCGTGCGCGCCGACTGCGTTCGCGTTTCACCCGCCAGCGCCCTTCGGAGCTCGCTCGCGTGCTGCACCCGAACGCTGTCGCGCTCATCGACCGACTCGTCGAGGCGGGGGTGCGCACGGTCGTGCTCGACGAGTGCCATCATCTGCTCGACCACTGGGCGATCGTGGTGGCCTATCTGGTCGCCCGCATCCGAGAGAGCGGCGCGGAGCCGACGCTGATCGGCCTCACCGCGACCCTGCCGTCGCCCGACGACGAGACCGAGTACGAGAACTACAGCCACCTGCTCGGCGAGGTCGACTACGAGGTGCCGACACCGGCGGTGGTCAAGGAGGGCCACCTGGCTCCGTATCGCGATCACGTGATGTTCACCGAGCCCCTGCCCGCAGAGGCCGCGTTCATCCGACGGCACGAATCGCTGCTGCACGACCTGATCACGCAGGTGCTGTCGACCCCCGACGCGCTGTCGTACCTCGAGCATCACCTCCAACCCGCAGAGCCGCAGGACGCCTCTCTCGCCGAGACTCCGCTCGCCCGCCTCGACCGGGCCTTCGCGACGGACTTCGCCCTCACCCGGTCATGCGCTGTCGTGCTGCGCGAGGTCTCTCCGCAGCATCCGCTCATCGCCTCGATCCCGCCGGCCCTGCTCGACCGATGCACGACCGACGACCTGCTGACGGTCCTGTCACGGTTCGCCCAGGCCCGACTGCTCTCGGATCCCTCTGCCGTGCGCCAGTGGGAGTACGTGCGGCGCTCGCTCGCGGACTTCGGATACGCGCTGACCGACCGGGGTATCCGACGCGGCCGCAACCCGATCGAGACCACTCTGGCGTTCTCCGCCGCCAAGGACCACGCGGCCGTCGAGATCCTCCAGCGAGAACTCGCCGGCGCCGACGGCGATCGGATCCGCGCGGTCGTCGTGACCGATTTCGTCGAGCACGGCAACAGCCGCGGTCTCGCCGGTGACGCACCCGCCGGGGCGCTCCGCACGTTCGGCCTCCTCGCCGTCGACGCTGTCACCTCCCGACTGCGCCCCGTGCTGCTGACCTCGCAGCACCTGCGTGTCCGCGCCGACGACGCCGCCGACATCGCGGTCGCGCTCGGCGAACTGCTCGGCGAGCCGGTCGGCATCGCGGAGGGCATCGGTCCCGTGCGCGACCTGCAGGTGCGCGCCGCCGGAAGCGGACGAGTCGTCGCGGCCGTGTCCGAGCTGATCCGCCGAGGCGATGTGCGCCTGCTCGTCGGCACCCGGGGGCTGCTCGGCGAAGGCTGGGACTGCCCGTCGGTGAACACCCTCGTCGATCTCACGACCGTGGCCACCTCATCCGGCACCCAGCAGCTGCGGGGGCGCACCCTGAGGCTCGATCCGGCATGGCCCGAGAAGGTCGCGCACAACTGGTCGGTCGTCTGCCTGCTCCCGTCGCACGTCGACCTCGACGATGCGTCCGAGTCCCTGCGACTCCGTCGTCGGCATTCGCATCTGTGGGGGCTGAGCCCCGAGGGCGACGGCCGGATCGTCAGCGGACTGGGTCATGCACTCACCCCACCCGCCGTCGAAGCGTGGACTCGTGTGCTCGACAAGGACCCGTCGACGACGATCGCGGATCTCGGCGCCCTCGTGCGCGCGCAGTGGCCCTCTCGGAGTCGGACGAGGGAGGAGTGGCGGATCGGCGAGCCGTACCGTGCCCACGAACGGGAGACGGTGTCGATCCGTCGGACGACCCGCGCCCCACTGCTTCGCGCCGCGCAGACGGCGAGGGCGGGAGCGGTCGGCGGCTTCCTCGCCGGCGCCGCGACGACAGGCGTGCTCGTCACCGTGCTCGCGCTCTTCGGGGTCTCCTTCGCCCCTGCCTTCGGGGTCGCGCTCGCGCTGATCGGGGGCGCTGTCGCTGCGACGGCATCCGCTGTGCGCATGCTCGTCCGCTCTCTGCGCGATCGCTCGAGGCCGGCCGAGATCTACCGAGCCGCGGCGGTCGCCGTCGCCCGCACGCTGGAAGAGGCAGGACGCGTCGGGCGGATCGACGAGTCAGCGATCACTGCGCGTCCGGACGACGCCGACCCCACCCGCATCCGCATCGAGCTCGGCGGCTCCGTCTCGGACGCACGCGTGATCGCCGATGCCGTCGAGGAGCTCTTCGCACCGGTGCGCACACCCCGGTTCCTGCTGCGCATCGACGCGGCCGGGCTGCCGCGGGTCCGGGTGCTCGAACGCCTCGCCGACCGCCTCTCCCCCGGACGCACGCTTCTCGCAGTGCCTCGCCTGATCGCCCGGCGGCGCGGAGACGCCGAGCGCTTCTGCGACCATTGGCGGGCCCTGATCGGCACGTGCTCACTGCACGAGCTGAGCGGGGTGCAGGGACTCGCCCTGCTGCGTGTCGCGCGCAGCGCCGACAGCCGGGTGGACCCCGCAGAACCCCGGGCTCGTGTCTGGGGCTGATGCCCGACGCCGGTTCTCACCCCAACCGTAGGCAGCCGGGTTACGATCGGTTCACGCGCACCGCAGCGCCCACGCGAGAGGGAACGCATGCCAGAGAACCCGCCCCTGATCCCGGCCGCCGTCGACGCCGAGCAGTTCGCCGCGCAGACGTCTGCCATCGTCGAGTCCGTCGGACGGGTGATCGACGGCAAGCCGGATGCCGTGCGGAGCGCGCTCGTGTGCCTGCTCGCCGAGGGACACCTGCTGATCGAGGACGTGCCAGGCGTCGGCAAGACGATGCTGGCACGCGCGCTGGCCGCGAGCGTGGATGCGACCGTCCGCCGCATCCAGTTCACTCCCGACCTCCTCCCCGGCGATGTGACGGGCGTGAGCGTCTACAACCCCGTCGATCGCGAGTTCGAGTTCAAACGCGGCGCGGTATTCGCGCACATCGTGATCGCCGACGAGATCAACCGCTCGTCACCCAAGACGCAGTCGGCGCTGCTCGAGGCCATGGAGGAGGGGCAGGTGACGGTCGACGGGTCGACCCACATGCTGCCCGATCCGTTCCTGGTCGTCGCGACCCAGAATCCGCTCGAGATGGAGGGGACCTATGCGCTGCCCGAAGCACAGCGCGACCGCTTCATGATGCGCATCTCGATGGGCTACCCGGATGCGGCGGCCGAGGCGCTCATGCTGCGACAGCGAGACACCGTGAACCCGCTCGCCGCGGTGCGAGCGGTCGCCGACGCGGCGTCGATCTCGGGACTGATCGCCTGGGCGCGCTCCGTGCATGTCGCGCCGGCGCTCGAGGAGTACACGGTCGCTCTGGCGCAGGCCACCCGAGCCGACCCCAATCTGCACCTGGGTGCGAGCCCGAGGGCGACTCTTCAGCTGATCCGCGCCGCGAAGGTGTGGGCGGCACTCGACGGACGCGACTTCGTGATCCCGGACGACGTGACCGCGCTGATCGTCCCGGTCTTCGCCCACCGACTCCTTCCCGCCCGCGGCGCGCACCGCGCCGGAGCCCAGCCGGTCGAGGCGGCCCTGCGGCAGATCGTCGAGCGCGTGCGGGTGCCCGTGACCGCGCGCTCCTGACCCGCCGCTCGCCATGCCTCGCCGTCGAACCCTCACCCTGCGGGGAACGGGTGCGCTCCTCTCCGGTCTCGGCTGCCTGATCGCGGCGAACATGCTGGGCGCGCCGATCCTCCTCTACATCGGCATCCTCCTTCTCGTGCTCACCGTCTTCTCGGTTCTCGTCGTGCGACTGCCGCGGCGCACGGGCACCGTCACGCGGCAGGTCTCGACCGACCTGCTGACCGTGTCGGAGACCTCGCGAGTGACCCTGCGCTTCACCCTGCGGGCCCTGCGCGTTCCCCGCGGCCTCTGGCGCGACGTGCTACCGCCCGCGGTGAGCGGCGACTCGGCGGGCGAGTACCCGTCCGAGACCGGCCAGCTGACCTATCTGATCACCGGCGTCCGTCGCGGCGTGTGGCCGATCGGCCCACTGGTGGTGCGCACCGTCGACCCGTTCGGTCTCGCGCAGCGCGAGCAGGCGTTCGGCGAGACGCGCACGGTCACCGTCGTCCCTGAGGTGTTCACGCTCGCGCCGCTGACCGTCAAGGTCGGGGCCGCCGGCGGGACCGCGCACACGTCCTCGAGCCGGCTCGGGCAGGGCAGCGACAATCTCTCGCCGCGCCGCTACATCCCGGGCGACTCGATGCGCCGCATCCATTGGCGGGCGACCGCGCATCGCGGACAGCTGATGGTGCGGCAGGAAGAGGAGGAGTCCAGCCCCGACGCTCTCGTGATCCTCGACCGCAGCGCCGCACGCTGGGCGCGCCCGGGTGATGCCGAGGACCCCGCTTTCGAGACCGCGGTGTCGATGTGCGCCTCCGTCGCCGTGCACCTCGCGCAGGAGGGATACGGCGTCGATGTGATCGACAGCGGCGGGACTCTGCTGGGCACGCTGCGCGGCCACGAAGACGATCGGGACGGCCTTCTCGTCGCCCTCGCGCTGGTCGGCCCGCGCGGCGAGCCCCGCGACCTTCCGACTCTGGTCGGTGGCACACCTCCGGGTCCGCTCGTCTACATCACAGGCGAGATCGACGACGAGGATGCCGCCCTGCTGCGCCCGTCCGGAGCGGCAGCGCCGATGCTGTTCGCGACCGCACCGGGCGCCGGCGTCGTCGCGGCGGCCGAGCGGAACGGCTGGCGCTTCGCGAGACTCGGCGACGACATCGCAGAGGCGTGGGAGGACGTGCTGCCCGACCGCATCGGCGGCACCGCGGACCACCGGGGAGCGACCGATGTCCCGAGCTGAACAACAGGCCGAACGCGGATCCCGCCTGTCGTGGCACCGCGAGCACGAGCTGCCCGTCGGCACCGTCCTGCCGTCGGTGCTGGCCGCGGCGGCCGGGCTCGTCGCGATGTGGCCGTTCACCTCGGTCATCGAACCCGGCAGCTGGTCGTTCGCGGTGCTCGCCGTGATCGTCGTCACGGCGCTCACGGGCATGACGTGTCGCACGCTGATGCGCGGCCGTCCGGCCTGGGCACGCGACCTCGTCACGATCGCCGTCCAGATCCTGGTGGTGATGGGCACCGTCATCCTGCTCGTCGCGGGCGACACCGCGGTGTTCGGCGTCGTGCCCACCGAAGCGACGTTCTACACCTTGCAGGCTCTCGCAGCCGCTGCCTGGGAGGAGATCGCGTTCGGTTCGGCCCCGCTCGCCGCATCACCGGGGCTCCAGGCGGTGATGGGCCTGGGGTTCGGCGTCGTCGCCATCCTGCTCGACCAGCTCGTCGCCCAGCGCGGCGCGATCCTCGCCAGCCTCCTCACCGCCGTCGTCGGATCCATGCCGATGATCGCCACTCTCGGGGGTGTGAACGTCGTCTGGTTCGTGCTGCTCGGCATCCTGATCCTCGTGCTGCTGCGGTACACGGCGGCGCAGAATCCCGATTCGCCGCGGCGGACATCCCTGGCGGTCGCCGCCGGCGTCGGCGTCGCTGCGCTCGCGGCGACGGTGATCGTCGCACCGGTGCTGCCGGTCTCGGCCACTCTCACGGGTACAGGTACGGGGGTCACCGTCGATGCGTCGCTGCGCCTCGGCGATGACCTGCGACAGCCGAACCCTGTCGAGGTGCTCACGTTGGCGACGACGGCGGACACCGCGCCCTACCTGCGACTCACGACGCTGTCGTCGTTCGACGGGCGCGTGTGGGAGCCCGATCGCGGTGACCTGCAGGCGCAGAGCGAGGGATTCGGCCCCGACGAGTGGGCGGACGACATCGAGACGACCGACCAGAACACCTCCATCCGCGTGATCCGGATGTCGAGTTCATGGCTCCCCGTGCCGTACCCCGCGACCGGCGTGCAGGGACTTTCCGCCGCCTGGCGGGTGAGCCCCGAGAACCGCACTCTCGCGTCTCGCAACGGGGATGCCGTCGGCAACGACTACACGGTGCGGTCGCTCGAGGTCTCACCGACTCTCGAGCAGATCCGCGCGCTTCCCGCCGCTTCGCCGATCGTCGACCCCGATGCCGAGCCGGTCGACCTGCCGGACGTGATCGGCGAGACGGCGGCCGAGGTCACGGCGGACGCCACGAACGACTACGACCGCTTGGTCGCGCTCCAGTCGTGGTTCCGGAGCCAGTTCGCCTACTCTCTCGAGACCCCTGTCGATGAGGGCTTCGACGGCACCGGAGCCGATGCGGTCGAAGAGTTCCTCGAGGTGCGGTCGGGATACTGCATCCACTTCGCCGGGGCGTTCGCGCTCATGGCGGAGAGCCTCGACATGGAGGTGCGCATCGTCGTCGGGTACCTCCCCGGGGCGCTGACCGAGACGACGCGCGGCGATGAGGCGGTGTACTCGGTCTCGAGCGACCAGTTGCACTCATGGCCCGAGGTCCTGTTCCCCGGCGTGGGCTGGGTCCCGTTCGAACCGACGGCGTCTCTCGGGGTTCCGACGGCCTTCAGCGCCGCGGCGACGACGGGCGGGGGGACGGGCGGCGCCGCGACGCCCGCTCCGACGGCGGCTCCCAGCACCGAACAGACCTCGGGACCGGAGCTCGAGCGTGAGGATGCCGGCGACAACGCCGGCGCGACCGGGGAGCGTCGTCAGCTCGACCCCACTCCCGTCGTGCTGACGACGCTCGGGGTGCTGGTGGTGCTGCTGATTCCCGCATTCGCTCGTCTCGCACTGCGGTTCGCGCGACGCGGGCGCGCGCGGGACGGTGACGCCGGAGCCGCGTGGGCCGAGCTGCGGGCGACGATGCAGGATCTGCGCGTACCCCTGTCGGACGCCGAGACCCCTCGTATGCGCGGCGATGACCTCGTGAGAGACAGCGGCGTGAATGCCGACGCCGTCAGAGTGCTCGTCGCCGCAGTCGAGCAGGCGAGCTATGCGCGCCCCTCGGCGAGCGCGGCCCGAGATCTCGACGCCGCTCTGATCGATGTGACGGCTCAACTGCGCCGCAGCGTCGATCGCTGGACGAGGGTCCACGCGTTCCTGCTGCCGCGATCGCTCTTCGTCAGCCGCCGCACCGACGTGCCGCTGCTCGTCTGAGTAGTACCGCGACTGCCGAAGGTGCTGGCCAGGGGATCAGGCGGCGTGCAGCTCGCAGCGCACCGAGTCGCAGGATTCGCAGACGACGAGCTGGGTGCGGCAGGCGGGGTCCGGGCAGTTCGCGGTGCGCTTGGTGGGAACACCGCAGCCGACGCACTCGCCGATGACGGCCGCGTGATCGGAGAAGTCGACGGAGCCGCGCTTGTCGAACACGTAGAGCGACCCCTCCCAGAGGCCGTCGTCACCGTACTGCTCGCCATAGCGGACGATGCCGCCCTCGAGTTGGTACACCTCGCCGAACCCGCGGGCTGTCATCAGGCTCGAGAGCACCTCACAGCGGATGCCGCCCGTGCAGTAGGTGACGACCGGCTTGCCTTTGAGGTCGTCGTAGGCACCCGAGTCGAGCAGCTGCACGAAGTCGCGAGTCGTCTCGGTGTCGGGCACGACCGCTCCCCGGAAGCGGCCGATCTGCGCTTCGAGCGCGTTGCGTCCGTCGAAGAACACGACCTCGTCGCCTCGCTCCCCCATCAGGTCGTGCAGCTCTTCCGGTGTGAGCCGAGTGCCGCCGCCGATGACGCCGTTCTCATCGACCCGCAGTTCGCCCGGTGCTCCGAATGACACGATCTCGTCGCGCACCTTGACGCTGAGCTTCGGAAAGTCGACGCTACGACCATCCGCGTCGACGCCGGTGCCTTCGCTCCACTTGATGTCGGCGTTCTTGAAGGGCGCATAAGACCGGAATGACCGCGCCCATTTCTTCAACGCCAGAAGGTCACCGCCCAACGTGCCGTTGACTCCGTCCTTCGAGATGAGGAGCCGTCCGCGCAGCCCGAGCGCTTCGCCGAGGTCGCGCTGCCACACCCGGATCGCATCCGGATCGGCGAGCGGGGTGAAGACGTAGAAGAGGACGATCTTGGGGGTTGCCACCCAGAGATCCTACGTCGCACGAGCGGGAGCCCGACGCCGCAGCGGCACCCGAGTGCCGAGAAGCCGCCCGACGTGACGATGCACCGCGGGCACGAGTCCGACGTGCTCTCCGGCGTCCGCACGTGTGAGCAGCTTCGTCATCACGTACAGCTGAGAGACGATGCCGCTCTCGGTCTCGAGGTCCCGACGGAATCGCCGCGCGATCTGATCTGCCACGTGCGGAACGGCCAGGGAGTGTCCGAGCAGGAACGCCGGGTCGTAGCCACGCGGCGCCAGACCCCAGGACTCCCAGTCGGCGATCGCGAACGGCTCCCGGTGAAGGTTGTTCCAGTGCAGGTCGCCGTGGCTCGCCACCCAGTCGTCCTGGTCGACGTCGAGGTCGATGCCGAAGAACACGCCGATCCTGCGGCGCATGATCTCGGAATCGAGCACGGTGCGCTCCGTCGGCGTCGCCGCGACGGCGTCGAGGTTGCGTTCGAGCGCGGTCCACCACGTCTCGTCCAGCCCGGGCGTCCGCTCGAGCACGGATGTCGGAGCGCACACCCGACCGGGAAGCAGGCTCATGAGGTCGGCCCGATACACCAGCGGTCCTTCCTCCCACGCCCGCGCGTCGATCAGTCGGGGCTTCTCGACCCCGGTGATGGTCATCGCGTCCTGGTTGCCGACCCACCACGAGCTCCTCGCCCACTCGCTTCGAGCCCAGACGACTCGCAACCAGTATGAGGAGCCGGCCCGTTCGACGGCTGAGCCGATCGACCGGTCGCGCCATCCGAAGCGTGAACGGCCGATCGCATCGAGGCCGAGGTCTGCGAGAGCGCGGGAGTGTGCCAGGCGCAACGCGGTGCGCACAGGAGTGCTGGCCACGGTGGGCAAAGGGTCTGTCGCCATGAACGTCCTTCCGAGACGAGTTCGCCGATCGGTGTCGGCTGCGCGGCCGGGCTCACACACCCTGGCCGTGCGCTCTTATATGACTGCATAGTGCCTACGTTCGAGGCTAGAGAGCATCGCTTTGCGGGCGCAAGGCTCGGACAGATCGCATACCGGTGGAGCAGCATCCCGCCGGATGAGGCTCCTCACACGAGCTGGTCATGGGCTGCCCACCCGATCGGATAGACTGTTCAGGTTGTTCCTTGGTGACGTGTCCGAGCGGCCGAAGGAGCACGCTTGGAAAGCGTGTGTTGTGCAAGCAACCGCGGGTTCGAATCCCGCCGTCACCGCCAAAAAGCATGAAGGGTCTCCGCGCCAGCGGGGCCCTTCATGCTTTTTATCGAGCGCTGGCGATTCGGGGAGGCGCGAGCGCAGCGAGCACCGGGGACGCCGCCCGGCCGAGAACTCAGTCGAACGTCACGCCGAAGCTCTGTCCGCCCGGCTCCGCAGGGAGCGGTGTCATGCCCAGCCGCTTGTAGAAGGCGGCGGCGCCCGTGTTGTTCGGGTCCATGCCCAGATGCAGCCCCCGCACTCCGCGGCGGCGCAGTTCGTTGAAGAGCGTCTCGATCAGCTGGCGCCCGAGTCCCTGACCCTGGGTCTCGGGCAGGAGGTCGATGTGCAGGTGCGCGGGGTACTCCTCCGCGTTCGCGTCCCGGCCCGGGGCCTGCGCATAGCCGTATTCGATCATGCGATCCTCACGGGTGCTCGGCTCGTCGACCCTCGGGTACCGCTCCTGTCGCCTAGGCCACCACTCGTCGCGGAACCAGGTCGCGAAGGCATCCGTGTCGTCCGTCGCCACGATGTAGCCGATCACGCGCTCGTCGTCGGTCTCGACGACCCAGGCGAGGTCGGGGTGGCGTTCGACGTACGGCACGGCGAAGAGGTCACCCCAGAGCGAGTCGTCCGAGAAGATCCCGGTCGCGTCGGCTCCGGCATCCGCAGTCCTGACGCAGACGTCGTAGAGGGCGGCGCGGTCGGACGGACGATACGGACGGATGCGCGACAATGCTGCTCCTCGATGCGATGTGGACGGTGTCAGCCTACCGGCGCGACTGCGGGGTCGTCCCGCTGCGACGTCGACTGCACCCACGGCAGCAGCCAGGCCCCCAGCACGAGAACGACGCCGGCGCCGACCAGCGCACCGCCCAGCGTGTCGGTGGCCCAGTGCACCGACAGGAGAGTACGCGAGAGCGCCATCGCGACCACCCAGAGGATGCCGAGGATCGCGGTCCACACGCGAGGGAAGACCAGCCACAGGACCATCGCGATCGTCGCCGCGTTGGCGGCGTGCCCCGAGGGGAACGATCCGTAGTCGCTCACGACGATCATGTCCTCCGGGCGCGCTCGTCCGAACAGGTGCTTCAGCAGCTGCACGGCGCCGGCGCTCGCGAGGAACGCCACAGCGGCGAACACGGCGGCCTGCCATCGCCGAGCCACGAGAAGAGCGGTGATCAGCAGCAGCGGAACGAGCAGGATCGCTATCCACCCGCCGCCGATGCTGTTCAGCACCAACGCGAACGACAGCATCGCGTCGGTGCGGTACGTGCTGATCGTCTCGTTCCACCAGGTGTCGAAGCCGGGAGGCTCGGTGTACCCGAACACGATCGCCGCCCCGAGGAGCGTCGCCGCGACGAGCATCCCTATTCCCCACCACAGCAGCGTTCGTGATCTCATCGAACCATTCTGCCGGTCGGAAGCTGAAAGTCAGGGAGCCAGCATGCCGACAGTCCGTGGACGCACGATCAGCCACAGTGACAGGACCCCGATGGCCGCGCATCCGACCATCACGGAGGCCATGGTCGTGGCGGTGATCCCCGCACCCTGAGAGACCCAGCCGACGACCGGCGAGATCAGCCCTGCGACGCCGAAGTTCGTGGCTCCGATCACGGACGCCGCGGTGCCCGCGGCCTTGCCGTGCCTGTCGAGAGCGAGCACCTGCACGTTCGGGAAGGTGAAGCCGCAGGCTGTCATGAAGACGAACAGCGGGATGACCGTGCCCCACAGCCCGAGGCCGAGCTGATCGGTCACGATGATGGCGATGCCCGCGAGAAGCAGGACCGCCGTCGAGTAGGCCATGACCCACTGCGGTCCGAAGCGCGCGGCGAGTCGCGAGGCCGTCTGCACGCCGGCGACGACACCGAGCGAGTTGACCGCGAACAGGAGACCGTACTGCTGCGCGTCGAGCCCGTGCGTCTGCTGGAACAGGAACGGCGAGGCCGACAGGTACGAGAACAGACCCGAGAAGGTCATGCCCCCGATGATCAGCACGCCGATGAAGACGCGATCGGAGAACACCGAGCGGTAGCGCTGCATCACTGTCGCGCCGCCCTTCTCCTGGCGGCGTGCGATCGGCAGCGTCTCGGGGATGAAGACGATGGCCGACACGAGCATCACGACGCCGTACAGGGCCAGCACGACGAAGATGCCGCGCCACGGCATCAGCGTGAGCAGCCATGAGCCGATCAGCGGGGCGATCACCGGGGCGACGCCCGACACGAGGGCGAGCCGCGACAGCATCACCACGAGCCTGCGGCCGCCGAACAGATCGCGGACGATGGCCATGGCGACGACGCCGCCCGCGGCCGCTCCCACGCCCATCAAGACTCGCGCGCCGCTGAGCAGCGGAAGGGTGGGCGCGTACGCCGCCGCCGCACTGGCGAGCACGTGCAGCGCTGTCACGACGATCAGCGGGATACGGCGGCCCACTTTGTCACTGAGCGGCCCCACGACGAGCTGGCCGAGCGCGAAGCCGATCATCGTGCCCGTCAGGGTCAGCTGGATCGCTGCCGCCGTGGTCTCGAAGTCCTGCTCCAGCACCGGGAAGGCAGGCAGATACAGGTCGATCGTGAACGGGCCGAGCGCGGTGAGCGCGCCGAGCAGCACGATGTACAGGGCTCGACGGCCGTTCGAGATCGAGTCGCCGGGGTGCAGCATGATCGGCGCGGTGGCCGGGTTCGAGCCGAGCGTGCGGATCGCGCCCGTCGACGACGGGATGCGGATGCTGCCCGTGGCGGTCCGCTCAGGAGCGGGGGCGGTCGGGATGGAGTCAGTGCGTGGAGCGTCGGGCACGACGGTCCTTCCGGAGTTGGAGGGGATCAGGTGAGTCGCGAGGGATCACGTCGCGAGAGCGGCCGAATCCGCGACGGAAGTCGAATCGATTCGATCCGGGCGAAGTCTCCATGCTACAGCCCGCTCGCGCCCACCTGCGTGCGCCATCGACGCTCAGGGGTCAGCCCAGGCGAGCGAGCCCCTGCTCGAGGTCGGCGATCAGGTCGTCGACGCCTTCGATGCCGACGGACAGCCGAACGACGTTCTCGGGCACGGCGAGCGCGGTGCCCCGCACCGAGGCGTGGGTCATGTCCGGCGGGTATCCGATCAGCGACTCGACACCGCCGAGGGACTCCGCGAGCTGGAACAGCTCGGTCGATTCCGCGAACGACTTGGCTGCATCGGCACCGGCGGAGAGACCGAGTGACAGCATCCCGCCGAACCCGCTCATCTGCCGCGTGGCGACGTCGTGCCCCGGGTGAGAGGCGAGCCCCGGGTAGTACACGGTCGCGAACTCCGGGCGGCCGGCTGCCCATTCGGCGATGGCCTGCGCGTTCTCGGAGTGCTGGCGCACCCGCACCGCGAGCGTCTTGATGCCGCGGGTCGTGAGCCAGGCGTCGAGAGGCGCGGAGACCGCACCCACCGCGAACTGCTGGAACTTGACCTGCTCGAAGAAACGGTCGTCGCGGAACACGACAGCACCGCCCAGCACGTCGGAGTGCCCGCCGAGGTACTTCGTGGTCGAGTGCACGACGAGATCGGCGCCGAGCGAGAGCGGCTGCTGCAGTGCCGGTGAGGCGAAGGTGTTGTCGACGACGGCGATCGCCCCGGCCGCGTGGGCGATCTCGGCGATGAGCTCGATGTCGACGATCTTCAGCAGCGGGTTGCTGGGCGTCTCGACCCAGACGATCTTCGTCTCGGGCCGGATCGCCGCGCGCAGCTCGTCGACGTTCGACAGCTCGACCGTCGTGGTCTCGATGCCCCAGGGCGCGAGCACCTTGGTGAGCAGGCGGTAGGTGCCGCCGTAGACGTCGTTTCCGAGCACGATGTGATCGCCGGGTCGGAGGATGCCGCGCAGCAGCGCATCCTCCGCAGCGAGCCCCGACGCGAACGACAGCGCGCTCGCGCCGCCTTCGAGTGCGGCGAGCTGCGTCTCGAGCGATGACCGTGTCGGGTTGCCGGCTCGGTTGTACTCGTACCCGTCTCGGAACCCGCCGATGCCGTCCTGCACATGCGTCGAGGCCTGATAGATCGGCGGGATGATCGACCCGGTGGTCGGGTCAGGCGCCTGACCTGCGTGGATGGCTCTGGTGGCGAAGGCATGCTCGGACATGTCCCTCAGCCTACGTCCGCTCCGGCGACCGCATCCGCTCCTGTTACGTCCGGCGTCCGTGCGGGATCAGCGGGAGATGTACGACAGCAGGTCCTGTCGTGTGAGCACCGTGTGCGGCTTGCCGTCGAGGGTGACGAGCAGCGCGTCGACGTCGGCGAGCGCCGCACGTGCCTGCGCGATCGGCGCGTGGATGCCGATGAGGGGCAGCCTGTCCCCCACATGATCGCCCACGGCGTCCGCGGGCTTCGCATCGCCTCGGAACAGCAGGTCCAGCAGCCCCTTCTCGTCGACCGTGCCGACCACCTCGCCCATCATGACCGGCGGCTCGGCGCTCAGCACCACCAGCTGAGAGACGTCGTACTCGGTCATCATGCCGATGGCCTCGAGCACGGTGTCGGTCGGATGCGCGTGCACCAGATCGGGGATGCCCTCCCCCAGGCGGGCCGTGCGCGCGGCGAGCACGTCGCCGACGGTCTCGCCCTCCTCCACCTCGCTGAAGCCGTACGAGCGCATCCAGCCGTCGTTGAAGATCTTGCCGAGATACCCGCGCCCGCCATCCGGCAGCAGCACCACCATCACGGCGTCCGCCGGCAGGTCACGCGCCACCCGCAGCGCGCCGACCACGGCCATGCCGCTGGAGCCTCCGACGAGGATGCCCTCTTCTCGCGCGAGCCGCCGGGTCATCGCGAACGACTCGGCGTCGTCGACGGCGACGATCTCGTGCGGCACGCTCGGGTCGTAGGCGCCGGGCCAGATGTCCTCGCCGACGCCCTCGACCAGGTACGGGCGCCCGGTGCCGCCGCTGTAGACGCTGCCCTCGGGGTCGATTCCGACGATGCGGACCCGATCGTCCGACACCTCCCGCAGATACCGGCCGGTTCCGGTGATCGTGCCCCCGGTGCCGACCCCGGCGACGAAGTGCGTGACGCGGCCGTCGGTGTCTCGCCAGATCTCGGGGCCGGTGGTCTCGTAGTGGCTGCGCGGCCCGTTGGGGTTCTCGTACTGGTTGGGCTTGAACGCCCCGGGGATCTCGCGGGCGAGCCGGTCGCTCACGCTGTAGTACGACTCGGGGCTGTCTGCCGCCACCGAGGTCGGCGTGACGACCACCTCGGCACCATAGGCGCGCAGCACGTCGATCTTGTCCTCGCCGACCTTGTCCGGCAGCACGAAGACGCACTTGTACCCGCGCTGCTGGGCGACCAGCGCGAGTCCGACGCCGGTGTTGCCGCTCGTCGGCTCGACGATCGTGCCGCCCGGCCGCAGGTCGCCCGAGGCCTCGGCCGCGTCGATGATGCGCGAGGCGATGCGGTCCTTCGCGGAGCCGCCGGGGTTGAGGTACTCGAGCTTCACGAGAACCGTGCACTCCACGCCCTCGGTGACGTGCTGGAGCTTCACGAGGGGCGTGTCGCCGACGAGGTCGACGATGGAGTCTGCGTACTTCATGTTCACAGCGTACGTGCGACGATGCCGCGACCGGGGCTGTGTTGCGCCCGATCGCGGCATCGTGTGCTCGACCTGTCTCCGAGAGCCGATCAGCCCTTGGTGGACCCCGCCAGGAGTCCTCGCACGAAGTACCGCTGGAGCGAGAAGAAGACGATCAGCGGGACGATGATCGACACGAAGGCTCCTGCGGTGAGCAGGTACCATCCCTCGCCGCGACCGGTGATCTCGGCGAGCACCTTCGTGATCGGCGAGGCGGCGCCGTCGGCGAACACGAGGGCGACGAGCAGGTCGTTCCACACCCACAGGAACTGGAAGATCGCCACCGACGCGATCGCCGGCATCGTCAGCGGAAGCACGATCCGGAAGAAGATCTGTCCGCGGGATGCGCCGTCGACGCGAGCCGCCTCGATGATCTCCCCCGGGATCTCCGACATGAAGTTGTGCAGCAGGTAGATCGCCAGCGGCAGCGCGAACATCGTGTGCGCGATCCACACCTGTGCGTAGCCGCCCGAGGCGTCCAGTCCCTGCGTCACCTGGACGCCGAACAGGTTGATGCCCCGCGAGAACGACGATAGCAGCGGCACCAGAGCCATCTGGATCGGCACGATCTGCAGCGCGAACACGAAGATGAACAGCGCGTTGCGTCCCTTGAAGTCGATCCAGGAGAACGCGTAGGCCGCCATCGCCGCGATCATCAGCGGGATGAGCGTGGCGGGGATCGTGATCACGATGGAGTTGAAGAACGACTCCAGGATCGTCAGCTGCGTCGTTCCGGACTGCAGCACGGCGACATAGTTGTCGAGCGTCAGCTGCGGGTTGGTGAAGACCGTCCACCAGCCGCTCGTCTCGATCGCGTCCCTCTCACGGAACGACGAGATGAACAGGCCGAGCGTCGGGATCGTCCACACCACGGCGATCACGATCGACGCGACGGTGGCCCACGGACGGCTCAGGCGCTTGCGCGCGCGGCCGGCCGAGGCTTCGAAGCGTCCGGCGGTGGTGATCGCCCTCGTGCTCTGTCCGGTGTCTGAGTTCACGGTGTCGGTCATCGGATCTCCCGCTGCTTCTTGATCTGGCGCGCGTTGTAGATCACGATCGGGAGCACCAGGATGAACAGGATGACGGAGAGCGCAGCGCTGCGTCCCGCCTCGAACTTGGAGAACTGCGTGTACATCTCGTTCGCGAGAACCGAGGTGCCGTAGTTGCCACCGGTCATCGTGCGGACGATGTCGAAGACCTTCAGCGAGGCGATCGAGATGGTGGTGAGGACGACGATCAGCGCGGGGCGGATCGACGGGATCGTCACCGAACGGAATCGCTCCCACGCGTTCGCGCCGTCGAGCTCGGCCGCTTCGAGGAGCTCTGTGGGAACTCCCTTGATCGACGCCGACAGGACGACCATCGCGAAACCGGTCTGCACCCAGATCAGCACGACGATGAGGGCGAGGTTGTTCCACGGTCCGTTGAGCAGGAACTGCTGCGGTTCTCCGCCGAACCAGACCAGGATCTGGTTGAGCAGACCGATCTGTTCGAACTCCGGACCGCGGTAGGCGTAGACGAAGCGCCAGATGATGCTCGCGCCGACGAACGAGATCGCCATCGGCATGAAGACGAGGAGCTTGTAGATCTTCTCGCCGCGGGTCTTGTCGATGAACACCGCGTAGGCCAGACCGACGATGGTCGAGAGCGTCGGGACCAGGAGCACCCAGACGATCGTGTTCACGACCGAGGTGACGCCGTCGGACTGCGTGAAGATCCAGAGGTAGTTCGAGAAGCCGACGAAGTCACTGCCGGTGGAGTTCCAGAACGACGCGTATACCGTCTGGATGGAAGGCAGGATCAGGCCCGCGAGCAGCAGCAGCATGGCCGGGGCCATGAATGCCACGAGCTGGATCAGGTACCCGGCTCCGTCGCGGGAACGGTAGTCGAGGAAGAAGAACAGGGCGCCGACGGCGACCGCTACTCCCATCGCCCAGTAATAGGAGTTGAAGAACCACATCACCGCGAACGGGATGAGCAGGCACATCGCCAGGCGGATGCCGGTGTAGAGCGCGCCCTTGCGGGGCGCGATGTCGACGAGAAGCAGGATGACGACGACGACCACCGCGAACGCGATGACGACGGCGAGAGCCTGGGCGATCGGGGGCAGAGACCCGATCCATTGGAAGAACACAGTCGCGTTCATGGATTCCCCTTCATGAGACGGAGCTGATCAGCGGTCCGCGCGGCGATGCGCGGACCGAGAGGGAGAAGGTGGGCCGCCCGACGGGGCGGCCCACCTCATCCGATCAGCTGGAGGGCCAGCCGGTCTCGATCTGGGTCAGGACCTCGTCGGTCGAGGTGCCGTTGATCCAGGCGACCATGCCCTTCCAGAAGGTTCCCGAGCCGACGGCGCCGGGCATCTGGTCGGATCCGTCGAAGCGGAACGTGACCGAGTCGTCCTGGAGCAGCTTGATCGACTCCTGCAGGATCGGGTTCTCGACGGCCTCGATGTCGACGCCCTTGTTCGCAGACGTCACGCCACCGAGCGCCAGACGGCTGTCAGCCCACTCGGGGCTCGAGAGGTACTCGAGCACCTTCTGCGTCGCCTCGTCGTCGCTGAACGCGCCGACGATCTCGCCACCACCGGTGATGAACGTCTCGTCCTCGCTCTGGCTCGGAAGCAGGAACGCCCACACGTCGCCGTCCTCGGCGATGTTCGTGCCCTCGGGGAAGAAGCCCGACAGGAACGACGCCTGGTGCGTCAGTGCGCACTCGCCGCTCGCGACCGCAGGGGCCACGTCGCCGAATGCCGTGGAGTTGACCGAGCGCACGTCGCCGAAGCCGCCGTTGACGTAGGCCGGGTTGAGCAGGATCTCACCGGTGGCGTCGAACGCCTCCTTGATCTGCGGGTCGGTGAAGGGGATCTCGTTCTTGACCCACTGGTCGTAGACGTCGGCGCCCGCGTTGCGGAGCACGAGGTCCTCGATCCAGTCGGTGCCGGGCCAGCCGGTCGCCACACCCGACTCGAAGCCGGCGCACCAGGGTGCCTTGCCGCTCTTCTCCTGGATGGTCTGGGTCAGTGTGAGCAGCTCGTCCCAGCTCGTGGGCTCCTGGACTCCCCACTCGGCGAACTTCGTCGGCGAGTACCAGACCCAGCCCTTGACGCTCGCCATGAGCGGCGCGCCGTAGAACTCGTCCTCGTAGGTGCCGAAGTCGACCCACCCCTGCGTCCAGTACTCCTTGGCGTTCGCCTCGACGGCGTCAGGGGCCGGCTTCAGGAAGTCGCGAGCCGCGTAGTCCGCGAACAGACCCGGCTGCGGGAAGATCGCGATGTCGGGCGGGTTGCCGCCCTGTGCACGGGTGCCGAGCTGAGTCTCGAAGTCCTGGCTGCCCTCGTACTTGATCGTGATGTCGTTCTCCTTCTCGAAGTCCGCCCAGGACTCTGCGAGAAGTTCTGCCTCTCCTTCGACGATCGTGCCGTAGATGGTGACGGTGTTGTCTCCGCCGCCGCCTTCTCCCCCGCCGTCCGTGCCGCCAGGAGCACCACAACCGGCGAGCGCGATGCCCGCGACTCCCAGCAGTGCGATTGGCGCGTAACGCCGGGAACGCTGTGACAGACCCATGTGAATTCTCCTCTTCGAGTTTCCCGGCTCCCACGACATTCCGCGCCGCCCCTCGGCACAGAATCGGGAACCGATTCCAGGACAACCTATCGGGGTCCGACGCCGCGGCACAATAAGCCAGGATCACAGACTGACAACCATTCGCAGCGCCCTGGCACGAACCATGGGAGCGCTCCCTCACAATTCCTGTGGAACCGGTTCCTTTTCGTCCCTGCGACCCGTTACGCTGTCATCGGCGCAGGGGTGGGGGCTCGCGTCGCAGTCATGGTCGAGGAGGACCGGATGAGCACGATCGCCGACGTCGCGGCGCGCGCTGGCGTGTCGAAGGCGACGGCGAGCCGAGCACTCAGCGGCCGCGGTTACGTCTCGGAAGACACCCGCAAGCGGGTCGCCGATGCTGCCGGGGAACTCGCCTATGTCGCACACTCCTCCGCGACGAGCCTCGCCACGGGCCGCACGCAGACCGTCGGAGTCATCATGCCGCCGGTCGACCGCTGGTTCTTCTCGGAGCTGCTCGCCGGCATCCAGGAATCGCTGTTCGCCCTCGACTACGAGCTCGCCCTCTACGGCATCCGCGAAGGCAGCGAGACCCGCGAGCGCCTGTTCGACGTCGTGCTGCCCGGGCGACGGTTCGACGGGATCATCGCCGTCGGCATCCAGCCCAGCGCACAGGAGCTCGAACGTCTGCACCGCTCCGAGCGACCGCTCGTCAGCGTCGGTCCGTACAGTGAGGGATCCAGTGCCGTGTCGATCGACGACATCGCCGCCGCCCGGATCGCCACCGAGCACCTGATCGAACTCGGCCATACCGATATCGCGTTCGTCGGCGGATCCACGGATCCGGACCATCTCAGCTTCGGCGACGCCCAGCGCGTGGAGGGATATCTCGAGGCTCTCGCCGCGGCGGGACTCGAGGCGGTCGCGAGGATCGCGGACAGCCGCCCGACCATGCCCGGGGGCTACGCCGCCGCCGTCGAGCTCCTCGGTGACCGCAGAGGACGCCCCACCGCGATCGTCGGCGTCTGCGACGAGGCGGCGATCGGCGCGATGATCGCGGCACGTCGCCTCGGCATCGCCGTGCCGACCGAGCTCAGCATCGTCGGAGTCGACGACCACCAGCACGCCGAGATGTTCGCGCTCACGACCATCAGGCAGTCACCGCGCGAACAGGGCCACGAGGCAGTGCGCCTGCTGCGGCAGCAGATCGACCACCCGGATTCTCCGCGCGAGCGCACCGTGACGACATCCTCGCTGGTCGTCCGGAGCTCCACCGCCGGACGACGCTGACCGCTCCTCTGCGGATCTGCGCCCAGGACGCACGAAAGCCCCGGGCGGACCCGGGGCTTTCGTGAAGCGTTCAGACGCTTCCAGGGCGAGGCATCACGCCGCGACCTGGAACGGATTACTTGAGGGTAACCGTGGCGCCTGCCTCTTCGAGGGCAGCCTTGGCCTTCTCGGCTGCTTCCTTGTTCGCGCCCTCGAGCACGGCCTTGGGAGCACCGTCGACGACGGCCTTGGCCTCGCCGAGACCGAGCGAGGTGAGCTCGCGGACGGTCTTGATGACCTGGATCTTCTTGTCGCCGGCAGCCTCGAGGATGACGTCGAAGGAGTCCTTCTCCTCAACCTCTTCAGCAGCGCCGCCGCCTGCGCCTGCAACGGCGACGGGGGCAGCAGCGGTGACCTCGAACTTCTCCTCGAACGCCTTGACGAAGTCGTTGAGCTCGACGAGGGTCAGGCCTGCGAACTGCTCGAGCAGCTCCTCAGTGGTGAGCTTAGCCATGATGTATCTCCTAGATAGGTGGGTTTGTTGAACGAGATCGTGGGTCGCTCACGCGGCCTCAGCGGTCTCCAGCTTTTCGCGAAGAGCATCGATGGTGGCAGCAGCCTTGCCCATCGTCGCCTTCATCATGCCCGCAGCCTTCGCCAGCAGAACCTCACGGCTCTCGAGCGCGGCGTACTTGTTGACCTCGTCGGCAGAGAGGGCGTTGCCCTCGAAGATGCCGGACTTGATCACGAGAAGCGGGTTGGCCTTGGCGAAGTCACGAAGAGCCTTGGCAGTGGCGACGAAGTCGCCATGCACGAACGCGACAGCCGACGGACCCTTGAGGTCGTCGTCCAGCGCGGTGATGCCAGCCTTGTTGGCGGCGATCTTGGTCAGCGTGTTCTTCACCACGGCGTACTCAGCGTCCTGACGGATGCTGTTGCGCAGCTCCTTGAGCTGGGCAACCGTCAGACCGCGGTACTCGGTCAGCAGAACGGCAGTCGAGTTCTCGAATGACTTCGTGAGCTCGGCAACCGATGCGTCCTTCTGCGCCATGGTCACTCCTTGGTGTGTACGAGGCGCC